>Ga0070741_10001608_pt1 | contig 67165 bp, 68 predicted proteins | sample Coa_R1_4_FD_66440 | JGI IMG/M metagenome (GOLD analysis project Ga0070741, IMG submission 66440) | Surface soil microbial communities from Centralia Pennsylvania, which are recovering from an underground coalmine fire - Coalmine... | ecosystem: Environmental > Terrestrial > Soil > Unclassified ...
GGCGGCAAATCGAAGCCGGCGCTTCACGTTAAGTCGTCGAAATATCGTCAGGTTCGATAAGCTCCGTCGGAATGGCTGACGCCGTCCAGTGGCTGAACAACGCGGTCGACGTGGCGTTCGCCCTTCTCGCTCTGTTCACGCTTGCGGATTGGCTGCGCCGCCGCGACCGGCGCCGCACGTTTCTCGTGCTCGCGCTCATCACTCTCACCATCCTCGTCTTCCTGGGTCCGATCACGCGGGCGACGAAGTTCCCGGCCCGTATCGAGACGGATATCGGGATCGTCGACTTCCTGCTCTCGGGTTATTTCCTCCTCCTGTTCCGCGATTCCCTCGTGCCCTTCGGCAGACGAACGAAGACGGTGATCAGCGGCGTCGTGGCGCTGGTCGGTGTGATCGTCATCGCGGCCGGCCTGCCGACCACCCCGGGCGCGCGCGAGACGCCATTCCAGGCCGCGGCCAGCACGTTGCTGATCGTCACCTGGGTCGTCTGCGTGGCTGAGCCGATCTTCAGATTCGCCATCGCATCGATCGGCCGGCCCGCAGTCGAGGGCGCCAGGCTCCGCGCGTTGAGCCTCGGCTACGTCGGGCTGGTCGCGATCATCGTCGTCAGCGTGCTCGCGGGCTCGGCGGCGCGCACGCCGGAGTTCGTCATCGGCAGCGACATAGTGGCGCTGCTCGTCGTGCCCGCCCTGTACGCGAGCTTCTCGCCGCCGGAATGGCTGCGGAGAATCTGGGCCTACCCGGAGCAGGACTCGATCCGGCGCGCGTGGCACGACCTTCTGCTCTTCAGTCCCGACCGTCAGACGCTGGCGGGCAAGGCGCTCGACTGGGGCACGCGGCTGGTGGGCGGCGCGGCGGCGTTCATAGTCGACGGCGACGGCTCGCTGCTTTCGGTTCGCGGCATCACGACGGAGGCCGCGCAGCGGATCGCGCGCGGCGGCGCCGCGTCTGAACAGACGCTCTCCATCCCGCTCGAGCTCGAGGGTGGTCGGGGAGCGCTTACGATCATCTCCGGCCCGTTCACGCCGGTGTTCGGCGGCTACGAGATCGCGCTGCTGCAGAGCTACGCGGTCAGCATCACCGCCGGCCTGAACCGTGTATCACTGACCGAACGGATCGCGTCGCTCGAGAAGGCGAAGGGCGAATTCCTCAACCTGGCGTCGCACGAGCTGCGCGCGCCGATGACCGTGATCAAGGGCTACCTGACGATGGTCGCGGCGGGCACGCTCGGGCCCGTGCCGCAGCAGCTCGAACCGATCATCCCGATGCTCGTCGCCAAGTCGGACGAGGTGACGTCGATGCTCGAGCAGATGATCGAGGCGTCCCGCCTCGAGGACGGACGCATGGCGCTCAAGAAGGAACTGTCCGACATCGTGCAGCTCACCGAGGACGCGATCGACGAGATGCAGCCGCTGCTCGCGGACGGAAGGCAGATCGACTTCGATCGTCCGCCGCTCCCCGTTTACAGCAACGTCGACCCCGACCGCTACCGCATCGTCGTGCGCAACCTCGTGTCCAACGCGGTCAAGTACTCGCCCTCGGGAACCGACGTGAAAGTGCGCGTCGTGCCGGACGGGACGACGGCGACGCTCGAGGTGACGGACCAGGGCATCGGCATCGCCAAGGAGGACCAGGCCCGGCTGTTCACGCGCTTCGGGCGCATCGACAACAAGGCGACGCGCCACACCAGCGGCACCGGGCTCGGATTGTGGCTCTCGCGCGAGATCGCTCGCATGCATGATGGTGACCTCAAGGTCGACTCGGAGGTCGGCCTCGGCAGCACGTTCAAGCTGGAGATCCCCATCGATTCCGACCCAGACCGAACCTGACGTCAGGTCGCGATTCGCGACCACCGCGCCACTCGACCTCGCGCTGACTCTCTCGCCGCTGGGAACCGGTCCGTCCCTGCGCCTGCGGGGCGGCGAGGTGTGGCGCGCGAGCCACACGCCCGACGGTCCCTCGACGCTGCACGTCTGGCCGGCGGGCGATGGATTCGACGTGGAGGCGTGGGGGCCGGGCGCGCGCTGGGCGGTCGACCATGCCGCGTCGCTGTGCGGCGACGGCGACGACGCCTCTGGGTTTCAACCGCGTGAGCGCGGGCTGGTCGAAGCATGGCGGAGGCACGCCGGCATGCGCATGCCGAGGAGCGAGGCCGTGTTCGAGGCGCTCCTGCCGACGGTGCTCGCGCAGAAGATCCCGACCGAGCAGGCGAACGACTCGTACACAAAGATCGTCTTCGAGCTCGGCGAGCCCGCGCCGGGGCCGGAGCGGTTGTGGGTGCCGCCGCCCGCGGCGGTCATTGCGCGCCTGCCGTACTGGAAGCTCCACCGCTTCAACGTCGAGCGGCGGCGGGCGGACGTCCTGATCACCGCCGCGCGCAGCGCCAGGCGGCTCGAGGAGACCGCCGCGATGGATCTGCCGGCGGCGTGGGCACGGCTGCAGGCGTTTCCGGGCGTTGGCCCCTGGACGGCGGCCAAGGTCGCGATGGTCGCGCTCGGCGACGCGGACGCGGTGCCGGTCGGCGATTACCACCTGCCGCACATGGTCGGCTTCGCGTTCGAGGGGACAGCGCGGTCGAGCGATGAGCGAATGCTCGAGCTGCTGGAGCCCTACCGAGGACATCGCGCGCGAGTCATCCGCCTGCTGATCCTGTCGGGAGTCCAGGCTCCCCGCTTCGGCCCGCGAATGACCCTGACGGACATCACCCGGTCGTGAGGGCCCGTCACCTCCCCGCTCGCGGGGAGGCCGGGAGGGGACGAACCAACTACTCCAGCCTCTAGGAAATCCGGGCGAGCTCCTCTTCGGCGTCGTCGATGATCTCTCGCATCGTGTCGGCGTCGAACACGAGCTTTGCGCCGGCGGCCGCGAACAGCTCCGGGAGCGGGCGGGTGGCGCCGAGCGCGAGCGCGCCGCGATACATCCGCACCGCCTCGCGATAATCGCGCCGGCTGTTGCGCCACACCTGCAGCGCCGCGAGCTGCGCGAGCCCGTACTCGATGTAATAGAAGGGGCTGCTGAAGAAGTGCGGCTGCTGGTACCAGCGGGCGATGCGCTCGCGGTCGAGGCCGCTCCAGTCGACCGAGTCGCCCTCGAAACGCGCCCGGAGCTCGAGCCACCTCGCTTCGCGCGCGTCGCGGTCGCGCCCCGCATCGTCCGTGTACGCCCACTGCTGGAACGCATCCACCGACGCGCAGTGAGGCAGGAACAGGATGATCCGCTCGAGCAGCTCGGCCCGCGACCGCCGCGCGTCCTCCTCGGAATAGAACGTGCCGATGAACGGCGACGCGAGCAGCTCCATGCTCATCGACGCGACCTCGGCCATCTCCGACCCCGGGTGTCTCTGGAACAGGATCGGCAGGCGCGAGGCCTCGAACGAGTGGAAGGCGTGGCCGCACTCGTGCAGCAGCGTGCGCACGTCGTCGTCCACGCCCACGGCGTTCATGAAGACCAGCGGCATCCGCCTGAAGTGCAGTGAGGCCGAGTAGGCACCCGGCGCCTTGCCCTTGCGGTTCGGCAGGTCGAGCAGCCCCGCGTCGGCGATGCGGCCCAGGTAGCCGCGGAAGTCGGCGTCGACCTTCTCGAAAACCGGCCGCGCCTTGTCGACCAGCTCGTCGATGGAGTCGAACGGGTGCAGCGGCGCGCGGTCCTCCGCGTCCGCGGCGAGGTCCCAGGGTCGCAGGGTATCCACGCGCATCTGCTTGCGCCGCCGCTCGTTGATGCGCGCGACCGCCGGCGCCACCGACCTCTCGACGGCCTCATGGAATCGGAGGCAGTCGTCGACGGAGTAGTCGAAGCGGTTCTTCTCGAGGTGCGTGTAGTCGCGGAAGTTCGCAAAGCCGGCGTTGCGCGCGACCTTCTGGCGGACGTCGAACATCTCGTCGAAAAGATCGGCAAGGACGTCGCGCCGGCGCATGAACGCATCGGCGCGAAGGCGGAACGCCCGCTCGCGAGTCGCGCGGTCCCGCGACTCGAGGAAGGGCAGCAGCTGGGACGGCGTCTTCTCCTCACCGTCCCACTCGACGGTCAGCGCGCCCACCGACTTCGACCACCGCGTTACGACACGCGAGAGCTCTGCCAGCAGCGGGACGTTCTCGGCGCGGAAGAGCGCCGCCTGGTTGCGGAACCTTCGCATCGTCGTCTCGAGGCCGGGGCGCACGTAATCGAGCTCGATCAGGCGGCGCTGCAGCCGAGCCCGCTGCTCGTTCGCCTGCGGCCCGATCTGGGTGCCGAAGCGCAGCTGCGCCGCCTCACGCGCGGGATCGGCGGTGTCGCACGTGTACGCGAAGTTCGCGAGCGCCGCCGCCTCGGAGACCATCGAGTCCAGGCGCGACCAGTCCGCGAGCCACTCCTCCGCGTTCGACGCGTCGAGAGGGCGCTCCGCGAGCTCCTCGTAGTACGGCCGGATCTCGTCCCAGCCGGCCTCCGCAAACGCGGACGGCGACTCGGGCAGCCTCACTCCGGAAGAGTCGTGTCGACGACGCGCCAGCAGTACCACGCGGCAACGGACCGGTACGGCCTGAAGCGCTCGCCCTCGGCCTGCAGCTCCTTCGGCTTCGGCAGCTCGTCCAGGCGGTGCGAGGCGGCCCAGCCCTTGCGCACGCCGTAGTCGTCGACGGGCCATACGTCGAGGCGGCGGAGCTGGAACATCAGGAACATCTCGGCGGTCCAGCGGCCGATGCCGCGGACCTGCACCAGGCGCGCGACGAGCTCGTCATCGGTCAGGGAATCGGCGTCGTCGAGCGGCACCGTCCCGTTCGCGACCTTTGTCGCGAGGTCGACGATCGCCGCCTGCTTCGGTCCGCTGACGCCGGCGGTGCGGATCACGCCCTCGGGCAGCGCGAGCACCGCCTGCGGGGAGAGGCCATTGGGAAAGAGCGCGAGGAACCGGCTGTGGATCGCGCTCGCCGCGGCCCCCGCGAGCTGCTGGTACATGATCGAGCGCACCAGCGCGGCGAACGGGTCGTCGCTCGGCGGCCGCATCTCCATATTGCCGGCGCGGGCGATGAGCCGCGCCATGTCCTCGTCCTGGCTCGCGACGAACTTCGTCCCGCGAGCTATCTCCGCGGGCGTCGCGGTGCGCGGGCCCTTGACCGACCTGGGACTCACCTTCCCCAAAAAATCTGCGATTTTTCGGGGACCCCGGTGATTAGGCGAACTCCGACATGAACTGCGCGAAGTCGGCGCGGCTCAGCCGCAGGTCGTCCTCGCGGAGGTCCTTGAGCGGCTTTGCGGGCAGCTTCTCGGTCGTCGCGAAGTCGACACTCTCCGGGTCGAGGTAGAGAAGCCCGGTCACGAGGTGGCCGTGCGCGCGGCCCTCTTCGATCACCCGCGCCGCCGCCTTGCGGTCCTTCGGGTCGTGGTCCTCGCCCAGCTTCTTGAGCAGGATGTGCGAGCCGTCGTGCAGCTGCACGTCGCGAACGGTGCCCGGCTCGTAGTCGACGTGCACCTCTTCGAAGAACGGGATGAACGACACGTCGGCGATCGACTCCTCGTGGTCCTTCACCCAGCTGTAGCTCTTCGTCGAGCCGTCGTGGTCGTTGAACGTGACGCAGGGCGAGATGATGTCCAGCACTGCGGTGCCGCGGTGCGCGAGCGCCGCCTTGATCAGCGGCACAACCTGCTTGCCGTCACCGCTGAACGACCGCGCGACGAACGAGCAGCCGAGGGTGAGCGCGACCGCGCAGGGGTCGATCGGCTGGAAGGTGTTGACGGCGCCCTTCTTCTGCACCGAGCCGAGGTCGGCCGTCGCCGAGAACTGGCCCTTGGTCAGGCCGTACGTGCCGTTGTCCTCGATGATGTAGGTCGCGTCGACGTTGCGGCGGATCATGTGCATGAACTGGCCGAGGCCGATCGACGCGGTGTCTCCGTCACCGGAGACGCCGAGCATGATCAGCTCCCGGTTGGCGAGCTGCGCTCCCGTCGTCAGCGCCGGCATCCGGCCGTGCACGCCGTTGAAGCCGTGCGCCGTCTCCACGAAGTACGCCGGCGTCTTCGACGAGCAGCCGATGCCGGACATCTTTGCCAGGCGGTGCGGCTCCACGCCGAGCTCATACAGCGCCTTGATCATGTGGTTCGTGATCGAGTTGTGCCCGCACCCCGCGCAGAGCGTCGTGGCCGCGCCCTTGTAGGCGTCACGGGTCAGTCCGGCGTGGTTCAGCGTGGTGCTCATGCGGTCACTTTCTCCGATTCCATAAGCGGTTCGGTGATGGCGTCAGCCGGGATGGGCTGGCCGTCGTAGTGGCGGATCGAGTGCAGGCGGCCGACGAGGTCCGGCGGCAGCGCGAGCCGGATCAGGTCGAACATCTGGCCGTCGCGGTTCTGCTCGACGACGTAGACGCGCTCGTGCCGGCGGACGAACTCCGCAACCTCGGTCGACAGCGGCAGCGCGCGAATCCTCAGGTAGTCGATGGGGCGGCCCGCGTCGGCCAGCGCCTGGCGCGCCTCCCTGACCGCGACGTCGGTCGAGCCGTAGGCGATGAGCCCGATCTGCGACTCGGCGCTCTCGTCCATCACCGGCGCGGGCATCGCCTTGCGCGCGGTCTCGAACTTCTTGTTGAGGCGGTCCATGTTGCGCGCGTACGAGTCGGCGCGCTCCGTGTAGCGCGCGTGCTCGTCGTGGCCCGAACCGCGCGTGAAGAAGCCCGCGGCCGGGTGATCGGTTCCCGGCAGGGTGCGATACGTCACGCCGTCGCCGTCGACGTCCAGGTAGCGCCCCCACTCGCCGCCGAGGCGCTCGAGGTCTTCCTTCGAGAGCACCTTGCCGCGGTCGAAAGGCTTCTCGGGGTACTTGAACTCGGGCGTCATCCAGAGGTTCATGCCCAGGTCGAGGTCGGAGAGGACGAACACCGGCGTCTGGAAGCGGTCCGCGTAGTCGAACGCGTCGCGGCCGAACTCGTAGCACTCCTCGACCGAGCCGGGCAGGAGCACGAGGTGCTTGGTGTCGCCATGGGAGAGCGTGTAGGCGAACGCGACGTCGCCCTGCGACGTGCGCGTGGGCAGGCCGGTCGACGGCCCGATGCGCTGGATGTCGAAGATCACGACGGGCACCTCTGCGTAGTACGCGAGGCCCGCGAACTCGGCCATCAGCGAGATGCCGGGCCCAGACGTCGAGGTCATCGCCCGGGCGCCCGCCCATGCCGCTCCGATCGCCATGCCCACCGCCGCGAGCTCGTCCTCCGCCTGCACGACGGCGATGCGCTTGTCGCCGGTCTCGGGCTCGGCGCGGAAACGGTCGGAGTATGCGATGAGGTACTCGCATAGCGACGACGACGGCGTGATCGGGTACCACGCCGCGACGGTCACGCCGCCCATGAGCGCGCCGAGCGCCGCGGCCTGGTTGCCCTCGACGAGCACCTTGCCGTCGACCTTGCCGGTCATCGGCTCGAGCCGGTAGGGGTCCTTCTTCGAGAAGGTGTCCTGCCAGTAGTCGAGCCCGACCTTGATGGCGTCGAGGTTGACCTGAACCGCCTTCGGCTTGGACAGGAACTGGCGGCGGACGCCGTGCTCGACGGCCTCCCACGGGATGCCGAGCAGGCCCGCGACGACGCCGACGTAGATCATGTTGGCGAGCTGCTTGCGCAGCGTCTCGCTCGCGATCTTCGCCTTGGCGAGCTTGGTGAAGGGGACCGGGTAGTAGACCAGGTCCTGGCGCGCCTCGGCGGTCGAGTACGCCTCCTCGTGGATCACGACGCCGCCCGGCCGGACCGTCTTCAGGTCGTCGCGCCAGGTCGCGGCGTTGAACGCGACCAGGATGTCGATGCGGTCCTTGCGCGCCATGTGCCCCTGCGGCGTCACGCGCAGCTGGTACCACGTCGGCAGTCCCTCGATGTTCGACGGGAAGACGTTCTTCGGCGCGACGGGGATTCCCATCTTGAAGATCGCCCGGGTCAGCACGAGGTTGGCCGTCTGGCTGCCGGAGCCGTTGACTGTCGCGGCCTGGATTGTGAGGTCGTTGACGATGGGTTCGGTCATGCGGGGGGGTGCCGGATCAAGAAGTTTACGCGGGCCGAAAACGGGCGATGGCTCCTAGCCGCTACATTCCTTGCTCTGTGAAAGTCGCGACGCCAAAGGAGACGGCTGACGGCGAACGCCGCGTGGCCCTCGTGCCGGACACCGCCACCAAGCTGGCGGGCGCGGGTCTGCAGGTCGCCGTCCAGGCCGGCGCCGGCGCGGCGGCCTTCATCACGGACGCGATGTACGAGCAGGCGAAGGCGACGATCGTCGCGGACGCCGCTGCGCTCCTGGCCGATGCCGACGCGGTGCTGAAGGTCCAGCCGCCCACCGCCGCCGAGACCAAGCTCCTGCGCAAGGGCGCGGTGCTCATCAGCTTCCTGCAGCCGGCGACCCAGGGAGACCTGGTCCGGGCGCTGGCGGCGCAGGGCGTGACCGCCTTCTCGCTCGAGCTCGTGCCGCGCATCTCGAGGGCGCAGTCGATGGACGCGCTCTCGTCGCAGGCGTCGGCGTCGGGCTACAAGGCCGTGCTGATGGCCGCCGAGAGGCTCGGCAAGTTCTTCCCGATGATGATGACGGCGGCCGGCACTGTCGCCCCGGCGCGCGTCCTGGTCATGGGCGCGGGCGTCGCCGGCCTGCAGGCGATCGCCACGGCGCGCCGCCTCGGTGCGGTCGTGTCCGCCTACGACGTGCGGCCTGCGGTCAAGGAGGAGGTGCAGTCGCTCGGCGCGACCTTCATCGAGCTGCCCCTCGAGTCGCAGGAGGGCCAGGGCGGCTACGCGCGTGAGCAGTCGGAGGAGTTCCTGCGCAAGCAGCGCGAGCTCATCGGCGAGCACATCGCGAAATCCGACGTGCTGATCACGACCGCCGCCATCCCCGGCCGCCGCGCGCCGCTGCTGGTCACGGGCGACATGGTGAAGGGCATGCGGCCGGGCTCGGTCATCGTCGACCTCGCGGCGGAGTCGGGCGGCAACGTCGAGCTGACGAAGGCCGGCGAGGAGATCGACGTGAACGGCGTGTCCATCGTCGGCACCCGCAACGTCCCGTCCACGATGCCGCTGCACGCGAGCCAGCTGTACGCGCGCAACGTCGCCAACCTTCTCCTGCACCTCGTCAAGGACGGCGCGCTGAACCTCGATTTCGCCGATGAGATCACCAAGGGTGCGTGCGTCACGCACGAGGGCGAGATCGTGAGCGAGCGCGCTAAGCAACTGCTCGCGGCGGCGTCCTGATGTCGAGCGAGCTTCTCAACGAGTTCACGTTCTTCGTGCTCGCGATCTTCGTGGGCATCGAGGTGATCTCGAAGGTCCCGACGATCCTGCACACGCCGCTGATGTCAGGCACGAACGCGATCCACGGCATCATCCTGGTCGGCGCGATCTTCATCGCCGCCGGCGCGAGCTCACCGGTCGAGATCGTGCTCGGGCTCGTCGCCGTGATCCTCGCGACGACGAACGTGGTCGGCGGATTCGTGGTCACCGACCGCATGCTCGAGATGTTCAAGGGCCGCCAGGCGCCCAAAGCGACGCCGCCCGCGAAATGAGCGGCACCACGATCGCGATCACGCTCGCTTACCTCGTCGCGGCGGTGCTGTTCATCCTCGGCCTGAGACAGCTCAGCTCTCCGAAGAGCGCGCGCAACGGCAACTTCACCGCCGCGCTCGGAATGGTCATCGCGCTTCTCGCCACCATCCCGCTGCTGCACTTCACCACCGCCGGCATCACGATCATCGTCATCGGGGTCGCGATCGGCGGCCTCGTGGGAAGCGTCGGCGCGCGCATGGTGAAGATGACCGCGATCCCGCAGATGGTCGCGCTGTTCAACGGGGTGGGGGGTGGCGCGGCGGCGCTGGTCGCGGTGGCGGAGCTGCTGCGGTTCGGCGCTCATCCGGCCTTTGCCGAGGCCTTTCCGAGCGTGTTCAGCATCGTGATCGGGTCGATCTCGTTCGCCGGGTCGATGGTCGCCTTCGCAAAGCTCCAGGAGCTGATGACCGGGACGCCGATCACCTATCCCGGGCAGCAGGTGGTCAACGGGCTGCTCGCGGCCGCGATCCTCGGCTTCGTCATCGCGGTCCTCGTGATCGCGTCCGTGCCGTTCTCGTTCATCGCGCTGATGGTGCTGGCGCTGGTTCTCGGCGTGGCGTTCGTGCTGCCCATCGGCGGCGCCGACATGCCCGTGGTGATCTCGCTGCTCAACGCGTTCACCGGGCTTGCGGTCGCGGCCAGCGGCTTCACGCTCGGCAACTTCGCGCTGATCGTCGCGGGCACCCTCGTGGGCGCGTCCGGTTCACTCCTCACGAAGCTGATGAGCGACGCGATGGGACGCTCGCTGGGGAACGTGCTGTTCGGAGCGTTCGGCCAGGTGCAGGCGGGCGCGACCGCGGCCGCCGGCGGCGCGCAGGCCCGCGCGGTGCGGTCGGGCAATCCGGAGGACCTCGCGACGCTGCTCGCTTACTCGCGGCGCGTGATCATCGTGCCCGGTTACGGGCTTGCGGTCGCGCAGGCGCAGCACGCGGTGCGCGAGCTCGCAGATCAGCTCGAGAAGCGTGGGGTGGAGGTCGACTACGCAATCCATCCGGTGGCCGGGCGCATGCCGGGGCACATGAACGTGCTGCTCGCGGAGGCGAACGTGCCGTATGAGCAGCTCAAGGAGATGGACGAGATCAACGACCAGTTCAAGGACGCGGACGTCGTGCTCGTGGTCGGCGCGAACGACGTGGTCAACCCGGCGGCGCGCTCGACAGTCGGGAGCCCGATCTACGGCATGCCGATCCTCAACGCGGACCAGGCGAAGAACATCGTCTTCATGAAGCGCTCGATGCGCCCCGGGTTCGCGGGCATCGACAACGAGCTGATGTACGACCCGAAGACGATCATGTTCTTCGGCGACGCCAAGGACTCCCTGACGAAGCTGGTGAACGCAGTAAAAGCGGCCTAGGGGGTTTGGGCTGGAGTAACTGGTCTGTCCCCACCCGCCCGGCTCGCTGACGCGAGCGGGGCGACCTCCCCGCAAGCGGGGAGGGGGGGACGAACCAATAACTCCAGCCCCCCTAAAGCATGCGAGCCCCGGCCCATTTCAGACCGAGGCTCGCCCGCGAAGAGGGTGTGGTGTCATCGATCCTAGGTCGCGCCGGAGATTTGTGTTAGTACGCCGGCCACAAAAGGCGGCGGCGGCGGTTGTGGATCCTAGAATCCGGCCGTGACCTCGGACGCGACCCTTCTGATCCTCACGGTCGCCCTCCTGACGATCTACGTGATCGGCGTCGGCGGAACGACGGCCACCGCCATCCGGGTCCGCGAGCGCTTCCGCCAGCGCAGGGTCCAGGAGAGCGAGCTCTCCCCGAGGCCCGCCGGCGAGGTCGTGCTGAGCGCCCCGTCCCTCCCTCGCCCGGTCGAGTGGCTGCGCTGGGCGGGCTGGATCAGCTTCGTCCCCGCCCTCGTGCTCGCCGTCTTCATGGTTCAGCAGTACCCGTGGGTCACGCCCGTCGCCGTGATCGTGATGGTCGGCATCAACGCCTTCTACTTCACCGCGATGCAGAACATGGGCGAGCAGCTCACCTTCACCGCCGACGGCTTCAGGCTGGGACGCGAAGGCCGGGCGCGGCTTATCCGCTGGGTCCACGTCACCGAGCTCACCGGCGCCCGCGTCGGCACGTTCAGGGCCGCGAAGATGTCCGAGTCCGACGAGTGGCAGGACCCGCGCACGCGGCCCAACGTCATCTTCTTCCGCCTCAACCGCGCGCTCACGCCGACGACGCGCTCGCTCTACCAGCGCCTGATCGGCTTCACCTACTACGACGGCGTGATCCGCAACGTCTTCGGCGTGCCGACCGAGCAGCTCGTGCGGGCGATGCGTGCCTGGCAGCGCCAGGCGCTGGAGACGGAGAAGCTACCGCTTAGAGGCGCTCGCTAGGACCATCTCGAGCTTCTTCGTGTCGAACGGCTTCGCGAGCCGGAGCACGAAGTGCTGCAGGCCCGCCTCGAGCCACTCCTCGATCTCATCCTCGTGGTCGACCGTCACGTTCGCGGTGCGCTCGATCGCGGACGGGTCGCGCCCGATCTCCCGGCAGTAACCGTCGAGGATCTTCGACTTCCGCGCGTACTGAGCCGGCGTGGCGATCGCGTTCCACATCTGCGCGTGCTCGGCGACGAGTCGCAGCGTCACCTTCTCGCCGCCACCGCCGATCAGGATCGGCATCGGTCCTGCAGGACCCGGCTTGAGGCGCTGGATCCGTTTCTTGATCCGCGGCAGCGCGGCCTTCAGCATGCGCAGGCGATCGCCCACCGCGCCGAACTCGTAGCCGTACTCGCGATAGTCGCGCTCGAACCAACCCGCGCCGAGGCCGAGCACGAACCGGCCGCCGGACAGCTGGTCGATCGTGCCCGCGAGATACGCGATCAGATCCGGGTTGCGATAGCCGATCGCGCTCACCATCGGGCCGATCTGCGGCGCGCTCGTCTCGATGGCCGCCGCCGCGAGCAGCGAGAAGCACTCGAAGTGGTTGCCCTGCGGGCTGCCGTAGAGCGGGAAGAAGTGGTCCCAGAACCAGATGCTGTCGACGCCCAGCTCATCGGCGTGGCGCCACGCCGCGCGGAGCTCCGCGATCGTGCACTGCTGTGGGTGGATGGTGACGCCGACCTTGAACCGGCGGCCCGAAGACGCTGTGGGACTATTGGGCGAGGGCATGGTCAAGGATCTGGTACCGGTCGAGGTCGACCCCAATTCCGCCGATCGCGAGTTCTGGCGGCGTTTCCACGCGTTTCGCAGGGCACGTGCGCGCGACACGCGTCCGGACGATCCGGTCCTCCCCGACGACGTCGTCGAAACGCGCATGCGCGCGCCGCGTGAGTTCGACAGCGAGGTCTACCTCGAGATCTCGCGCGACGGCGAGATGCTGAGCTGCTTCATGGGCCGCACCGCGAAGCCGGGCGCGCCCGGCTACGAGAAGAACCGCGACTTCTTCGAGGGTGATTTCGAGGTCCTTCCGCAGTACCGGCGCCAGGGAATCGGCTCGATGTGGCTGCCGGTCGCGCTGAGCCTCCTGGATCGCCACGGCTGCCGGATGCTCGACCTCTGGACCGAAGAGGAGGACGGCCACCGGTTTCTGCGCCGCATCGCAGGCGAGCCGAAGTTCCACGCCGCGGAGAACCGGCTGCGCCTTGCGGACGTCGACTGGTCGATGGTGCGCCGCTGGGTCGAGGAGGGCGAGAGGCGTTCGCCGGAGACGCGGCTCGAGGTCTACGACGGCCCGATGCCGGACTCGATGCTCGACGAGTACGCTCCGCAGCTGTCGGGCCTCCTCAACACGATCCCGTTCGAAGAGCTCGACCACGGCGAGATCGTCATCACGCCGGCGACGATGCGGGAGTGGTTCGCGCGCATGGCCGCGACCGGAAGCACGATGCACACGATCCTGACGCGCGAACCGGACGGCTCGATGTCGGGCATGACGGACGTCTCCTACACGCGTCACCAGCCGACGCTCATCCACCAGATGTTCACCGGCGTCCGCCCGGACGCACGTGGTCGCGGCCTCGGCAAGTGGTTGAAGGCCGCGATGCTCGAGAAGATTCACGCGGATTATCCGAACGTCGAGTGGTGGATCACCGGCAACGCGGAGTCGAACGCGCCGATGCTGTCGATCAACCGCCGCCTCGGTTTCAAGCAGTACCGCGCCGGGGCGCAGTACCAGGTCAGTCGCGACCGGCTGGCCGAGATCGTCGAGGCGCGCCGGCCCTAGGCCCTCCGCTCGCGCTGGAAGTTCCGGACCAGCAGCGTCACGCCGATGATGATCAGCAGCAGGGGCAGCGCGGCCTGGCCGAGCTTCCCGTAGTCATGCCCGCTGACGTGCAGCACCGATTCGAAGAACACGAAGCCGATCAGGAAGATCAGCACGCCCCAGAACATCAGCGTGCGGCCCTGGCGCGTGAGCGCCGCGCTGCGCACGCGCACGCCCTGGAGGAAGATGCCGAGCCCGACGCCGCCGGGCACGACCAGCGCCCACGCGTACGACCAGCTCGCCCAATCGTCGGTCACGGCCTGGTACGCGATGACGAGTCCCGTCACCGTCACGATGCCGCCGGGGATCAGCGCGCCTGAACCGAGGCTGATGAAGCCGACGACCAGCAGCGTGATCCCGGGGATGATCACGTACAGCGGCCAGCCGTAGCTGCTCAGGTCGATGTCGAGCAGGCGGATGAGCAGAAAGAACACGCCGACGACGACGAAGACGATGCCGACCGCGAGCGACGAGCTGCCGCCGCGGGAGCGTGCGGGCGCGGGGCGCGCGCCGGGTGGCGGCGTCGCCGGCGGCGGAACCCACGGCGAGATCACCGGCTGAGGCTCCGGCTCGGGCGGATCTGCGACCGCCACGGGTCCTTCGGCGGCCTCCTCGGCCGTTGGCGCGGGCAGCTCGAGCGGCTCGTCGGCGGCGGTCAGCGCCGCCGGCTCGTCGTCCTCCGCGCTTCGCGGCGGGTTCGACAGCGCCGCGCGGATCTGCTCCAGCTGCGAACGCCCCTCGGCCTCTTCGTTTTCGGACAATTCAGTCTCCTGCCGCGGTTTCCTGGCTCGTGGCATGCCCGACAGCTTAACGGCGGATCTCGAACATGGGGTTCACAGGTCCATGTCCGTGCCCTACGTCGAGCGCGAACTCGATCGCGCTCGTGATGAACGCCTTCGCGCGGCGCACCGCGTCGGGGGTCGACAGGCCCATCGCGAGGTATGACGCGATGGCGGCCGAAAACGTGCAGCCGCTTCCATGCGTGTTCCTGGTCTCGATGCGCGACGCGGAGAGCTCGAAGAGCTGGCCGGCGTCCGCGTAGACGTCGGTCGCGTCGCCCTCCGCGTGCCCGCCCTTGACCACCGCGGCCCGCGCGCCCATGCGCACGAGCTCTTCGGCGGCCGCGCGGCGCTCGTCGAGCGTCGTGATCGGATGGCCGAGCAGCACCTCGGCCTCCGGAAGGTTCGGGGTGATGACCGCGGCGAGCGGGATGAGCGCGTCGCGCAGCGCGCCCACGGCATCCTCGCGGAGCAGATGGGCGCCGCCCTTCGCGACCATCACGGGATCGACGACGAGCAGTGACAGCCCGTGCCTTTCGATCGCGGCGGCCACCGCCTCGATGATCCGCACCGACGAGAGCATGCCCGTCTTCGCCGCCGCCACTCCGAGATCCGTGACGACGGCGTCGATCTGCGCCACGACGATGTCGGGCGGCAGCTCGAACACGTCGGTGACGCCGAGCGTGTTCTGTGCGGTGATCGCGGTGATCGCGGACGTGCCGTGCACGCCGAGCGCGGCGAACGTCTTGAGGTCGGCCTGGATGCCGGCGCCGCCGCCGGAGTCGGACCCCGCGATCGTGAGCGCGACCGGCACCTTCATGCCGTCCGGTACCGGCGCATCGCGAAGTACAGGCCGCCGGCGACTGCGACGCTCACGACGCCGCTGAGGTCGGCGCCGTGCAGCGTGTCGATCAGCGACTGGTTGAAGAAGGGCCCGGGCGTCACGTTGCCGAAGAGGTTCTCGTAGTTGACGAAGAGCAGGCTGACCGCGGTGCCGAGGACCCATGCCGTGACCGCATCCGCCGGCCGCCCACGCCGGTCGAACACGAAAACGCTCAGCAGCACGACGGCGGCCCACGCCGGCGCCCACAGGTAGGTGAGGATCAGGAAGTCCTCGTACGCGACGTGGAAGTCGCTGACCAGGACCGCGTACGCGGCCAGCGCGGTGCCGAGGATCCCGCACCCGAGCGCGCTCTGCCAGCGCTCGAGCTTGATGCCCATCGTGAGCAGCACGAGGCCGGCGGTGTACACGTCGAGGTAGTTCGCCCAGATCTCGCCGACGACGACGAACACGAAGAACGGGATCGAGATCCACGCCGGCGAGTGCGCGCTGATCACCGCGAGCACGCCCTTGTTCGCCGCGAGCTGCGCGTCGATGGTCGGCAGCAACAACCCGAAGAGGCCGAGGCCGAGCATCGGGATCGCGACTCCGATGACCGGCCACAGCGTGACGGCACGCGTCGAGCTCCGCACCGGCAGGTAGCGCGAGTAGTCGCTCGCGAACGGGTACCACGACGCGACGAGCGCGAAGCAGGTCATGAACCCGAGCACGAATGCGCCGGGGTGGTCGGCGCCGCTGAGCGTCGACGCCTGCGACCAGTGGAACTGCGGCGCGAGGAAGACGAACAGCGCGGCGCAGAGGAGGGTGAAGATCACCGCGCCCCACTGCTCGAGGACCTTGATCGTCTGGTGGCCGTAGACGGCCACGGCGACGCTCACGCCGGCGACGAGCACGACGATAGGGAAGGTGGCTCCGGATGCGCCGTCCCCGAAGATCTGCGCGCCCGCCTGCGCCGCGATGACGCAGTCGACCGCGAACCAGCCGACCGCGAGGAACAGGGTGAGACCCGCCCCGACGTACGACCCGCGCACGCCGAAGATCGTTCGCGTGAAGACGATCTGCGGCAGGCCCGATCGCGGCCCCGTGTTGCTGAGCAGGCCGAGGATCACCGCGGCCGCGAGCGTCCCGAGCGCGGTGGCCGCAAGGCCGTCCCAGACGCCGAGCCCGTAGTAGGTCGTGAGCAGGCTCGCGGTGAAGAGGCTCGCGTAGTTGACGAACGCGCCGGCCCACAGGAACGCCAGCTCTCTAGGCCGCCCGTGCCTCTCGGCGGACGGGATCGGCTCGATACCGTGGCTCTCGACCTGGCCGAACGCGTCGGCCACGGCCGGAGCGGGAAGGTCGCTCATCGTTCTCCCTCCGCTGGCATTACCCAGTTCAGGTTCATGCGGTCGGCGCGCGCCGCGCCCTCTCAGCCCAACCCGGGCTCCCGCGTTACGAGATCGAGCTTATCGCGCTCGACTCTTGAAGGTGCGAGCGCTACCGCGCTCGACTGTTGAAAGTGCGAGCGCTAGCGCGCTCGCCAGGGCGCCGGGAGGAGATGGGCGAGGACGCGATACACCTCGGGGTTGAGCGCGAGCCCGACGTGGCTGCCGTGCACCTCGATGGCATTCACGTCAGGCCGCAGGCACGCGCGCCAGTTGACGACCCCGTCCGAGCGCGAATAGATCGACGTCACCGGCACCTTCGGCTCGGCGGCGAGGTCGCGGAGGAACCGCATCTCGACCGAGGCCGGGTGGCCGTGGCGGACGACGTTGAAGACGTGAGCGGCGCGCACGCCGGCCATCGTCAGCGGGTGCACGTCGAACGGATCCTGCAGCGGAGAGCCGAGGGTGATCACCTGCTCGACAAACTCGGGCCGGCGGTGCGAGACGACCTTCGCCAGCACGCCGCCGCGGCTGTGGCCGACGAGCGAGACGCGCGCGCCGGTCTTGCGGTGCAGCGCCGCGAGCGCCTTGAAGAGCGGCCGCAGCATGACCTCCGAATACTCGACGTTGAAAGCGAGCCCGCCAAGTCGCGGCCTGTAGCCGACGCGGCGCAGCCAGTCATACGGCGTACGCAGCGTCCAGTCGCCGGCGAGGAATCCCGGGATTAGGATCACCGGCCGTCCCAGGCCGGGAGGCACCTCCACGCCGCGGTACACCGGGTCGCGGATCAGCCGCAGGTATTCGAGGTAGATGCGGCCTTCGAGCCACATCGGCGGGATCGGGTTCCAGCGGCCCACGTGGCGGAGATCCGGGAGGACCGACGAGGCTATTTCCTCCCAGTGGGACCGCCGTCTTAAGTGTGGGTCAGGGGCCGTTGCCACGGGTTCTGGGTCTGGTGCTGCTCCGTCAGGGGATCGTTGCCTGGGCCGGTGCGATTCTAACCGGCAGCCACGCGGATACGACCCTCTGAAACAGCGCGGGCGTCTCCATCATCGGCACGTGCCCGACGCCCTCGAGCACCTTGAGCTCCCAGCCGGGCAGCCTGCGCACGAGCTCGCGCGCCGCCGCGACGGGGATGACGCGGTCGAGCTCGCCGTGCACGACGAGCACTGGCGCCTTCACCCTTCGGGCCTTGATCCAGAAGCGGGGATCGGCCATGCGCAGGCCGATCGATCGCGTCGCCTGCACGAAGGCGCGCGCGTTCTGCGCGCCGAGGTGACCGCGCTCCTCGGTGAGCCGGACGTGCGCGTCGACGATCGCGTCGCTCAGCCGGCTCGGGTCGGCGCACACGAGCGCCAGCGTCTGCCGCACCAGGGCCTCGGTTCCCAGCGCGCGGGTGCGCCGCTCGAGGACGTTCACGGCGAGGCCGGGCACCGAGAGGGCCGCCATCACGGCGATCAACGCGGGCTCGGGGCGGCGAACGTGGACGCCCGGGATCGCGGGATCTACCAGGACCGCGCGGGCGACCAGTTCCGGGTGATCCGCGGCGACGAGGACCGTGATGTGCCCGCCCATCGAGTTGCCGACGAGCGTCACCGGCTCGTCGTAGAGCTTCTCGATGAATCGCCGCACGAGCTCGGCGTTGGCGCCCACCGCCGCGCTGCGGTCGAAGAGCGGCGTCTGGCCGAAGCCGGCGAGGTCGATGGCGACGACGCGGTGGGATGACGTGAACCCGGGCGCCGCGTCCATCCAGTTGAGGGCGTTGCCGCCGAGGCCGTGAACCATGACCATCGGCGGCCCGTCGCCGCCGAAGTCGACGTAGTGGACCGGCCCGCCGATGTCGACGATCCGATGCCGCATTGCGTCAAGCCTACGCAAGCACGGTGGCCGCGATGCGGTGGAGGATGTCCGCCACAGCGGCGGGGGAGCGGCGGCCGTCGTGGTGCAGGCGATCGAACGCCGCGAACGAGGTTGCGACTGCGATCACGTCCTCGGCCTCACGGAGCGAGCAGCCGGGGCGGAGCTGGTCCGCGTCGGCGAGGGCGGACGCAAGGGCGTGGATCTCTTGCTCGTCGACCTGGCCCGGGCCTCCGGGCAGCCGCCGGAAGAGCGCCGGGCTCGACGCCCAGTGCGCGCAGGCGCCGTGGATCAGCGAGCGCAGCCGGTCCCCCGCCGCACCGCCGGCGGGCTCGAGAGGGGGCGCGGCCGATTCGCGCGCCACAGCGGCGAGGAGACCGGGCTGAGAGCCGAAGTGGTGGTAGACCGTGAGCCGCGACACGCCGGCCCGCCTGGCGACCGCCGCTGCGGTCGGTGCTGCACCCACCGCGATGAGCTCGCCCGCCGCAGCGATCAGCCTGTCCTTGGTCCCGGTCGGCATTGACTAAACATACAGTATGTATATCCACTCGGCTGGGGTTCGGGCTGGAGTCTGTGTTTCGTCCCCTCCCGGCCTCCCTGGAAGCGGGGGGAGGAGGCCTCTTTTCAGGCCGTTCACAGCGGCCGTCCATCTGGCTCTCAGCAGGCTCCCAGATTCCTCGACTACCTTTCCGTGCGTGTCCAAGAAGAAGGCCGCTCGGCTCGCGCCGACCGCGCCCGCCCCCGCGCGGAGCCCGGTGATCGCCCAGGCGATCCTGCCCCTGCGCCTCTTCCTTGGGATCACCTTCATCTATGCCGGGCTCCAGAAGATCGCCGACCCGGGCTTCCTCCAGCCCGGCTCGAAGACCTACATCGGCACGCAGCTCACCGGGTTCGCTGCCCACTCGCCGATCGCGTTCCTGATCAACACCTTCGCCCTGCCCGCCCCGCAGCTGACCGGCGCCGGCGTCATCGCCGCCGAGCTCGCGATCGGCGTGGCGACCACCCTCGGCCTCTGGACGCGATGGGCCGCCGCGGCCGGCGCCCTGGTGAACTTCGTCCTCTTCCTGACCGCGAGCTGGACGATCCAGCCCTACTTCCTCGGCTCCGACTCGATCTACACCGTCGCCTGGATCACGCTCGCCCTCACGGGCGATATGGGCTACCTCACGGCCGAGCCCTGGCTCCTGTCGCAGCTTGGCTTCGGCCGGACGCCCGAGCGCGCCACGTTCGACCCCGCGCGGCGGCGCATGCTCCTCCAGGCCGGCGGAGCCGCGGTCGCGCTCGTCTGGGTGCTCTCCGTCATCCCGCGCCTCAAATCGGCACCGCAGGCCTCGGTCACGCCGACACCCAGCCCGACCACGACGGGCGGCGGCTCGCCAACGCCAGCCGCCACGCCCTCGGGAACCAAGATCGGCTCCGTCGCGGATCTCCAGTCCCAGGGCTCCCTGCCGTTCAACGACCCCGCGACCGGCGACCCGGGCCTCGTGGTGCAGATCTCGGGCGGCAGGGTCGTCGCGTTCGACGCCGTCTGCACCCACGCCGGCTGCACCGTGGGCTACGACACCGGCCAGAAGCTCCTCGTGTGTCCCTGCCACGGCGCGGTGTTCGATCCGGCCCACGACGCGGCCGTCGTCGACGGCCCCGCGCCCACGCCGCTCGCGCCCATCAAGGTCGTCGTCGCCGGCGGGCAGATCTTCACGGGCTAGAGCCCGAGCGTCAACCTCGCGAGCCGGTCGCGCACCTCCGTCGGGAGGAGCTTCGAGTAGATGTCGATCGCGCGCGCGTCGTAGCCGACGAGGTAGCGCGACTTCGGCGACTTGACGGTCATCACCTGGCCGATCACGCGCGCCACGTCGATCGGATCGCCCATCAGGCGCTGGCTCGCCTTGATGCCGCCCTCGAGCCGCTTGTACGCGGTGAAGTAATCCGAGTCGAGGCGCTTCTGCAGGTCGTTGCCCGCGCTCTCCCAGATGTTCGAGCGAAACGCGCCGGGTTCGATGAGCACCACGGCCACGCCGTCCGACGCCACCTCGACGCGCAGCGCGTCGGACACCGCCTCGAGCGCGTGCTTCGCCGCCTGGTACCAGCCGGTGAGCGGCGTGCTCATCAGGCCGTAGATCGACGAGATGTTCACGATCCGGCCGCCACCCTGCGCGCGCATGTGCGGGATCGCGAGCCTTGCGAGGCGGATCGGCGCGAGCACCATCGTCTCGAGCGCCAGCCGAGCGTCCTCGTCGCTGACGTCCTCGACCGCGCCGCTCGCGGGCATGCCCGCGTTGTTGACGAGGCCGTAGGGGCGGAACTCGTCGATGACGGCCTCGCATCGCGCAGGGTCCGTGACGTCGAGCATCACCGTCTTGACCTTCACGCCGGCTGCCTTCGCCGCCCGCGTGACGGCGCGCGCCCTGGCCGGCGAGCGCACCGCCGCGACGGCGGTGAAGTCGCGGCGGGCGACCTCGATGATCGAGGCGAGGCCGATGCCGGTTCCCGCGCCGGTCACCAGGACGGTCCGTTCCACGGTTGGCAAAACCTAACATCACGGCCGGTGAGGCTCTGGGATCCGTTCGCGATCCGCGAGATGACGGCGCTGATGCGCGACCCGGTCGCTCGCGGACGCGGCGTGCCGCGCGGCGACGGGCGCTCCGTGCTCCTGGTGCCGGGCTTTCTCTCCGGCGACTGGTCGCTGCGCGTGCTGTCGGCGTGGCTGAAGCGAATCGGCTACCGCCCATTCGGTTCCGGGATCCAGTTCAACATCCATCACTCCGAGCACCTCGTCGCGAACCTGCGCGAGCGCCTGGCCGAGGTGCGCGAGGAGGCCGGCGAACGGGTCACCGTGGTCGGACACAGCCGCGGCGGAGTGCTCGCCAAGGTCCTGTCCTCTCGCGAGCCCGACTCCGTCGAGCAGGTCATCGGCCTCGGCTCGCCGTTCGCGAACCAGTTCGACATCGCGCCGCTGACGAACGTCGCGGTCGGCGTCGTGCGCACCGCCAATGAGCTCCGCTTTGGGCGCGACTTCTCGACCGAGGGCCGCTTCATGCACGAATTGCTCGAGCCGCCAGTCGTCCCGACGACGTCTATCTACACGCGCTCAGACGACGTCGTGAACTTTCGCAGCTGCCTGCGGCCGGACATTCCGGCCATCTCCGTTTGGGGATCCCACAACGGGCTCGTCGTGAACCCCGAGGTGTACCGGCTGCTTGGCCGTCTGCTTGCGCGGCCGCGCCGTGCGTGAGCTCGTCGCGGCGGCTCGGCGGCGCTTCGCCGGCTTGAGCGCGGCTTCTCGATACTCGGCGATCGACTCCTCGAGGTGGCGCGCGAACTCGTCGAGGTCCGGCACCACGTCACGGTCGGCGAGCAACCCGAAGTGCATGCCTCCGTCGTAGGACACGATCGCGATCGCGAGGCCCAGCGAGTGATACACGGGCACGAACGGCCAGACCTCGATCAGCCTGGCGCCGCCCGTATAGAAAGGAAACTGCGGCCCCGGGATGTTGGTGGCCACGATGTTCACGACCGCCTGCGCGGATGAGCGCATCTGGCCGGTGACGAGGCGGCCGGCGAGACCCTGGATCGTCGACGGCGCCCAGCTCGCGATCTGGGTCAGCGTCCGCGCCGCGACCGCCTCGCGCGAGCGCTTGAGGTCGCCGGTCTTCGCGCTGACGAGCTGAACCCGGTCGCGCGGTAGCATCGGAGCGAGCGGCACCTCGACGATCATCGCGCTCACCAGGTTGCCGAGCGCGTAGCGCCGGCTCTCGTCGCGGACGCTGACCGGCGCGAAGACACGCATCGTCTCGGGCACCATCTCGCCGCGCTCGAACAGCCACCGCGACATGGCCTCGCCGATGACGGCGAGCACCGCGTCGTTCACCGTGCCGCCCCACGAGTTCTTCATGTCCTTGAGCGCCTGGAGCGGCGCGTTCACCGACTGCACCCGGCGGTGCGGCCCGATGGTCCGGTTGAAGAAGAGCGGGGTTCCGGGACGCAGCCACGCGAGTGCCAGCTGAAGGCCCGCCGACCATGGCGACTGCATGACGGCCTCGACGAGCTGCGCTGGACGGAGGCGGAGGAACTGCTTGCCGGCCTCGAACGGCGACAGGTTCTCCAGGGCGTTGCGAAGCAGCTCGCTCTGCGTCGGTCCGGGCCGCGGCCGCCAGCGCTTCGGCCGGCCGAACTTCGCGGGCTCGGGCGTTGGGTCGAGGAGGAGGGTGCCGATGTCGACGGTCGAGATGCCGTCGACCATCGAGTGGTGCACCTTGCTGACCATCGCGACTCGGTCGCCGCGCAGGCCTTCGACGATCGTCATCTCCCACGGCGGCTTGTCGAGGTCGAGCGGCCGCGCGAACACGCGCGCCACGTAGTCGCGAAGCGTCGCGTCGTCGCCCGGGCCCGGCAGCGCGGCGCGGCGGATGTGGAACGACAGGTCGAAGTCCGCGTCGTCGACCCACACCGGGTTGCCGAGGTTTCCCGGACGCCACACCAGCTTCTGGCGGTAGCGGGGCACCAGGTGGAGGCGTTCCTCGACGGTGCGCGCAAGGCCCTGCGCGCCGCGGCCGCCCTTCACCTGCGGCGTCCCCTCGAAGATGTAGGTCGCGCCGATGTGGAGCGGCGCTTCGTGCCGCTCACCGTAGAGAAACCATGTGTCGAGCCCCACCAGCGGCTCGAAATGCGATTGCGTCATCCCAGCCCGCCCCCGATTCTGCCACTACATTGCGCGGATGGTCCTTGTCGCGGTCGGCCTCGCGCTCGTGGCGGCCGCGATGCACGGCACGTGGAACGTGATCGTGAAGACGAGCGCGGATCCGCTGGTGAGCATCTACCGCTCGACAGTGATGGGCGCCGTCATCCTCACTCCCTTTGCCGCCGTCGCCTATCTCATCTTCCGGCCGCATTTCGGCATGACGGCGCTGCTCTGCGTCGTCGTGTCCGGCGTGCTCGAGATCGCGTACATGTGGCTCCTCGCGTCGGCCTACGCGCGGGGAGAGCTGTCGGTCGTCTACCCGATCGCGCGCGGGTCGGCGCCGCTGCTGGCGGTGATCATCGGGCTGGCGGTCCTCGGCGAGAAGCTGACGGCGCCGCAGCATTTCGGAGTCGGGCTGCTCGTCGCGGGCATCCTGGCCGTGACGCTTCCACAGGCCAGCGGCCGCGCGACGCTGCCGGCGCTGCTGACCGGCGTCGCCATCGCCGCCTACACGTCGATCGACCGCGTCGGCGTCCGCGACACGGCGCCGTGGTTCTACGGGTGGCTGCTCATCCTGATCATGGCCGGCGGGATGGCGATCACGATCCCGATCGCGGCGCGTCTTGGGCTGCGCCGGCCGACCGGTTCCATGCCCTGGCGGCTCGCGAGCGGCGTGGCCGTGATCATGTGGGGCGCGTACCTGCTCGTCCTCCTCGCGCTCTCCCTTGCGCCGCTGGCGATCGTGTCGCCGGTGCGCGAGACGGCGATCGTTGCGGTGGCCGTGTGGGGCGTCTGGCGGCTCGGCGAACGGAAGTCGGCGGGCCTCAAGCTGGCGGGCGCGGCCGCGACCCTGGCGGGCATCGTCCTGCTCGCCGTCTGACGGGCGTTTTTTAGGGCCCGTGGTAGTGTAGGGAGGGTCGTCCGAAGGGGGCGATCTGGCGCCCGTGCTCGCCGTTCTTCTCGAAAGGGAGCCGTGCGTTCGTGGATGTCTTTCGAGAAGAGGAGTTCGAGATGCCGACAGGCACCATCAAGAAGCTGGTTTCTGATCGCGGGTTCGGATTCATCGCGGCGGAGGACGGTCGCGAGTACTTCTTCCACCGCACCGGACTCGACTCGAGCGTCAACTTCGATTCGCTGGCCGGCGGCGAGCACGTGTCGTTCGAGATCGAACCCAGCCAGAAGGGCCCGCGAGCGAACCGCATCAAGCTCGCTTAAGCACCAGACAACCCAGGGCCGGTCGCGCCAAGCCGCGGCCGGCTTCTTTTGTTTACGGGCTGGGCTCGTCGGAACGGACCGGATAATGGCGCCGTGGCGGTGGCCGAAGACCTGGCGCTCGGGCGTCTGAACGAGCTCGTCGAGCGGCTCCGCGCACACGTCCCTTTCTATGCGCGCCGCCTCGGCGACCGGCGGCTGCGCTCGCTCGACGATTTCGCCGCGCTGCCGCTGACCACGCGCGAGGACTTCCGCGCCACGTACCCGTTCGGCCTCTTCGCAGTGCCGATGGAGCAGGTCGTCCGCCTCCACATGTCGAGCGGCACCCGCGGCAAGCCGGTGGTCGTCGGGTACACCGCGCGCGACATCGACGACTGGGCGCGCGCGATGGCGAGCGTCATGACGTCGGCCGGCGTGAAGTCGACGGACGTGATGCAGAACGCGTTCCCGTACGGCCTTCTCGCCGCGGGCATGGCGTACCAGCTCGGCGCCGAGCGGCTCGGCGTGACGGTCGTGCCGACCGGCACCGGCGTGACGCAGCGCCAGGTCATGCTCATCGAAGACCTCGGCGTCACCGCGCTCGCGTGCACGCCGTCGTACGCGCTGGTGCTCGCCGAGGCGATCGCGCGCGAGAAGGTGCGCACCAAGCTCAAGCTACGGGTCGGCTTCTTCGGCGCCGAGCCCTGGAGTGACGGCATGCGGCACCAGATCGAGTACGGGCTCGGCCTCGAGCCGTTCGACGTCTACGGCCTGACCGAGCTTGGAGGTCCCGGCGTCGCCGCGGAGTGCGTCGAGCACGACGGGCTACACGTGCTCGAGGAGTACTTCCACGCCGAGGTGATCGACCCGCTGACGGCCGAGCCGGTGCAGCCGGGCGTGGAGGGCGAGCTCGTGATCACGAGCCTGCGCCGGGAGGCGACGCCGGTGCTCCGCTACCGCACCCGCGACCGCAGCGTGCTCGTCGACGAGCCGTGCCGCTGCGGGAACCGCGCGCGCCGCATCCGCAAGGTGAGCGGTCGCACCGACGACCTGCTCCTGCTGAACGGCGGCAACGTCTTCCCGAGCCAGATCGAGGCGATCCTCCTGTCGCTCGAAGGCCTGACCGGCAACTACCAGCTCGTCGTCGACCGCCAGGCAAAACAGTTGGACACGCTGCAGGTTCTCGTTGAGGCGCGCGACGGTGGCGACGTCGACCAGCTCAAGCGCGCGGCGCGCGAGCGGATCCGGGACACGACCGGCATCGAGTGCATCGTCACCGTGCTCGGAGCCGGCATCCTGCCCCGCTTCGAGGACCGCGCCAGCCGGGTCGTTGACCGCCGCAAGCTGTGAGCGAGGTCGCCCCCGGAACCTCGTTCGAGATCGAGCCGCTGGGACCCTTCTCGCTGGAGGCCGGGGCGGATTTCATCGGCGCGTGGCACAAGGCGCCGTCCGACGGCGCGTCGGAGGGCGGCCACCTGCACCTGGCTTTCCTCACCGACAGCGGCTGGAAGCCGGCCGGCGTCTGCCTCACGCAGGATGCGGACGGCCGCGTCTACGGAGAGGTCCACGGCGGCGTGCCCGCGAACGACGTCCGCGCGCAGGTCGCGCGGATACTCAGCCTCGACGTCGACGGGCGCGGGTGGCCGGCCGTCGGCAAGCGCGACCCCGTCGTCGGCCGCCTGCAGAAGAGGTTCGAGGGCTTCCGGCCGGTCAACTGGTCGAACGCGTACGAGGCCGCGGCCTGGGCGATCATCTCGACCCGCATCTCGATGCGGCAGGGGCAGGGCGTCAAGGACCGGATGTCGCGCGAGCTCGGGCATGAGGTCGACATCCACGGCCACCGCCTGTGGGTGTTTCCGGAGCCGCAGCGCCTTGCCGAGCTGAAGGCGTTCAAGGGATTGTTCGGCCGCAAGCCTGAGTACCTGCGCGAGCTCGGCGCCGCGGCGCTCGCCGGCAATCTCGACACCGAGCGGCTCCGCGCGCTGGCGCCAGACACCGCGCTCGCGGAGCTGAAGAAGCTGCCCGGCATTGGCGATTTCGGCGCCCAGCTCATCCGCCTGCGCGCCCTGAGCGCCGTGGACGAGCTGCCGACGTCGGAGCCGCGGCTGCTGGCCGCCCTGCGCGAGGCCTACGGCCTCAGTCGCGATCCCGACTTCAACACCCTGGCCGACCTCGCGGAGAACTGGCGGCCGTACCGGATGTGGGTCTGCGTATGCCTGCGGCGGACGGCGGGCGAGGGTGCGGGGATGATGCATTCCCGCGCGACGGCCGGCTAGCGCGAGGCCAGGCGCACCACCAGCATCCCGCCGGACCACAGCACGACCCCGGCGCCGAGCAGGAACCACATCGCGGTCGTGATGCCGGCGAACTGCACCAGCGCGCCGATCAGGCACATCGCGGCCGCGCCGGTGAGGATGAACGCTCCCGGTAGCAGCACCCACGCGGCGTACCACGGCGGGACCACGCCGTCGCCGCGGTCGAGGACGCGCGCGGCTGCGAAGAGCATGAGCGCGCCGGCCACGGCGGGTGCGGCGAGCCGGACCGCCCACGTCGAGTCGACCTGTCCGGTCGCAGCGGCCAGGAGCGGCTGGACGCCGGCCATGAAGAGGAGAGCGGGCACGGTGAAACCGATGAGCCGGAGGAGGGCTGTCGCGCGCGGCATCGTCATCGCCTCGCTGCTGTAACGCTCACGCGCCGTCTCTCCACCGGCGCTCGAGCCAGGCGGCGGCGGCGATGGCGGTCGCGTTGTCGCGGCCGATCACCTGGATGCCGACGGGCAGTCCTTCCCGCACCGGCGCGGGCAGCACGACGACGGGCTGGCCGCTCATGTTGAAGGGACGCGTGTACCGAGCGAGCGGCTCGCGGACCTCGTTGCCCGAGGTGGTCGGCGGGGCGACGATCGCGGTCGCGGGCAGGAGGAGCGCGTCCAGGTCGCGCATGGCCTCGCGCGTCCTGGAGCGCAGCATCGCGGCGGTCCCGATCGCCTGCCCGTAGTCGCGCGGCGAGATCTTGGCGCCGTTACGCAGGTGCTCGGCGACGTCGGCGCCGTACTTGTCGGGGTGCTCGCGGAAGCGCTTGGCGTGGTACGCGTAGGCCTCGACCATCAGGATCGTGAGGCCCTTTCGGAAGAGCGGCATCCGGTCGACGAACTCGACGATGTCGACGCCTTTCGCGACCTGGCGCCAGGCGCGCTCGACATCCGGATCCAGGTCCGTCGCCCAGCCGGCGGGGATGCCCAGGCGCGGCGTCCAGCCGGGCGTCCTCACCACCGGCGTCTCACCCGACATCTCGTAGAAGGCACGCGCGACCGTGGCGACGTCCGGCCCCATCGGGCCGACCGTGTCGAGCGAGCGGCTCAGCTCGATGACGCCCTCGGTGGTGATGCTGCCGAGCTCGGGCTTGAAGCCGACGATCCCGCACAGCGCCGCGGGGATGCGGATCGAGCCGCCGGTGTCGGTGCCGATCGCCCAGTCGCACATCCCCGTCGCGACCGCGACGGCCGAGCCGCCGGACGAGCCGCCCGCGACCCGGGTCGGGTCGTGCGGGTTCAGGACGTCGCCGTAGTGCGGGTTGATGCTGGTGACGCCGTAGGCAAACTCGTGGAGGTTCGTCTTCCCGACGACGACGGCGCCGTGCTTGCGGATGCGAGTCACGACCGGGGCGTCGGCGACCGCCGGCGTGTCGGGGAGGACCACGGCGCCGGCGGTGGTGACCATCCCGCGCACGTCGATGAGGTCCTTGACGGCCACCACCTGGCCGTCGCCCTGCTCGTCGGACACCGAGATGAAGGCGTGGAGGTGATTCAGCTCCGCGATGCGGCGGCGTGCCTGCTCGATCTCCACGGGGATGCAATTGTCGCGCCGACGGTTACGCTTCCGTCGTCATGCAGCTGGGTCCGCAGACCTGGGCCAAGGTCGACGTCATCACCCAGTACCAGCGTTTGACCGCTGAGATCATGATCCGCGGGCGCCTCCGCGAGACGATGAACGACCCCGAGCCGCTCTTCCGCATGCGCAACATCAGCGCCGACCCGCTGCTCCCGGGCGCGGTGACGCTGAGCGGCGTTCCCGAGGGGCTCTTCAACAAGGAACACATCGGCGCGATCCGGACCCTCGAGGCGGAGCCGCCGCCGGCGGACCAGGTCCCGGAACGGATCCGTCGCTACGCGATGTACCAGGGCACGTCGTTGATGGTCAGCGGCTTCGCGGAGTTTCCGAAGGCCTCCACACCGCAGATGCACACCGAGGTGCTGCTGCGTGGGAAGTTCTTCCAGCTGATCGACGTGACCGTCACGGTCGTCGGGCTCGAGGGCAGGAGCTGGACCGCGACGGACATCTGGGTCAACCGCGACCTGATGGTCGCTTTATACCTGGGGTAGGAGTCAGGGGTTTGTCCCCTCCCGGCCTCCCCGCGTAGCGGGGAGGAGTTCTTAGGTTCTTGCTCCGAACAGTTTGCGGATGCCGCTCCACAGGACCTGGAAGAACAGGGTCACCGCGTTGATCGGCTTGGCCGTCGCCACCGGCGTCGCGGACTGCGCCGCCGCGGGCTGAGCGGTTGACGGCATGTCCGAACCCACGGTCGGAGCGGGCGCGGCGGCCGGCTCCGCACCCTCCACGTTCGCCTTGATGCAGGTCGCCATGTCGTTCACGATCCGGCGTGAGACGTCCTCCATGACGCCGCGTCCGAACTGCGCGACCCGCCCCGCGATGCTGTAGTCCGTCGTGATCTTCACGATCGACGTCGCGCCGTCCGCCTCGACGTGCATCAGCGCCTTCGCGCGCGCGGACCCGGGCCCCGTCGTCTCGCGGCCCTCGGCCTCGAGGGTGGCGGAGCGGCCGGCGTCGTCCCGGTTGGCGATGCGAGCGGTGCCGCTGTACGCGACGGTGATCGGCCCGACCTTGACCTTCACCTTGCCCTTGAAGGTGTTTTCGTCCACGGTCTCGACGAGCTCCGCGCCCGGCACGCAGCCGACGACCTTGTTGACGTCGAGCAGGTACGCGAAGACGCGATCCGGGGGAGCGTTGACCGCGAACGAATTCTCCAGTTGCATTTCGCCTGTAAAAGTAGCCGAATAGTAGAGTTCGCCCACGGGCCTTTTTCCCCGTGCCCTCGCGGAGCACCCCGCCAGCCACCAGGGAGGAGCCGATGAAGCACAAGGTCGCCGTAACCGTCAACGGCCGTAAGCACGAGCATGAGGTCGAGCCACGACTGCTGCTCGTGCACTATCTGCGAGACACGCTTGGGCTCACAGGAACCCACATCGGATGCGACACCAGCCAGTGCGGCGCCTGCACGATCCACGTCGACGGCAAGGCGGTCAAGAGCTGCACGATGTTCGCCGTCCAGGCGGACGGCCGCGACCTGAAGACCATCGAGGGGCTGGCGACGGACGGGAACCTCCACCCGATCCAGCAGGCGTTCTGGGACGAGCACGGCCTGCAGTGCGGCTTCTGCACGCCGGGCTTCATCATGGCGGCGGCGTACCTGCTCGAGCAGAACCCGAACCCGAGCGACGAAGAGATCAAGCGCGGCCTCGAGGGCAACCTCTGCCGCTGCACCGGCTACGTGAACATCATCAAGTCGGTCAGGTCGGCCGCAAAGACGATGGGCGGCGCGAGCGCCAGGCCCGCGTCCCGCTCCGCGGTTCCAGCGGGAGGCGAGTAGATGGCCGTCTCCCAGCTCGTAGGAGCAAAGATCCACCGGCGAGAGGACCCACGGCTGATCACGGGTCACGGTCGTTACACCGACGACCTGACGCGCACGGGACTGACCCATCTCGTGGTCGTACGCAGCCCGCACGCACACGCGAAGATCCGGAGCATCGGCGTCGAGGCGGCGAAGAAGGCTCCCGGTGTCCTCGGCGTCTACACCGCGCGCGATTTCGACGGCGTCATCGCCGGGCCCGCGACGTTCGCGGTTGCGCCGGTGTTCGCGCCCGACAAGAAGACAAACCCGCCGCGCTATCCCCTCGCCAAGTCGGAGGTTTGCTACCAGGGGGAGCCGGTCGCGGTGGTCGTCGCCGAGACCCGCGCGCAGGCGGCCGACGCGGCGCAGCTCGTCGACGTCGACTACGAGCCGCTGCCGGCGGTCATGGATCTCGAGAAGGCGCTCAAGGGCGACGTCAAGGTTCACACGGACCAGCCCAACAACCTCGCGTGGGACGCGACGTACGTTCCGTGGGAGGCGACGGAGGCGCTATTCAAGGAGGCGGACGTCGTCGTCAAGGAGCGGATCCTCCAGCAGAGGCTCTCCCCGAACCCGATGGAGAGCCGCGTCGTCATGGCGGAGTACGACCCGTACGACAAGCACCTGACGATGTGGATGTCGACGCAGAACCCGCACTGGATCCGGCTTTTCGTCGCGGGCGCACTCGGGCTCGGGGAGCATGCCGTCCGCATCGTTTCCCAGGACGTGGGCGGCGGCTTCGGCTCGAAGATCAGCCCCTACCCCGAGGACTTCCTCGTCCCGGCCGTGTCGAAGCTCATCGAGCGGCCGGTCAAATACACCGAGACGCGGACCGAGGCGGTGCAGAACGCATACGCGGGACGCGGCCAGATCTTCGACGTCGAGGTTGCGGCGAAGAAGGACGGGACGCTGCTCGCCATGCGGGTCACCCAGCTTCTGGACGCCGGCGGGTACATGGCGCTCTTCAGCGCGTTCCAGACTTGCGCCTGCCTGATGGCCGGGGGCGCTTACAAGTGGAAGGGGATCTCGTCGCGCTCGATCGGAGTGCTCACGAACAAAGTTCCCACCGATCCCTATCGGGGTGCGGGTCGCCCCGAGGCGACGCACGTGGCGGAGCGGATGATGGACATCCTCGCGGCCGAGCTGAAGATGGACCCGGCCGAGCTCCGGCGCAAGAACTTCCCCGACAAGAGCGAGTTCCCGTGGACGCAGAACTTCGGCCTGACTGTCGACTCAGGCGACTATGCGGGCACGCTCGACAAGGCGATGAAGATCGCCGGCTATGACCAGCTCCGCAAGCAGCAGGCGGAGGCGCGCAAGCAGGGAAGGCTCGTCGGCATCGGGCTGTCCACGTGGATCGAGCTGTGCGGGCTCGGCCCAGGCGCTGCGACGGCGCCCGCAACCGGAGGCGTCGTTCTGTCCGAGTCGGCGCAGGTGAAGATTCACCCGGCAGGCGGTGTCAGCGTTTACGTCGGCACCCACAACCACGGCCAGGGCAACGACACGACGCACGCGCAGATCGTGGCCGACGCGCTCGGCGTTCCGATCGACTCGATCAACATCCGCCATGGCGACACGGACGAGGGCCCGGGCTTCGGCTACGGCACCTACGGGTCGCGCTCGCTCGCGGTGGGTGGCGTCGCCATCTCACGGGCCTGCGGGAAGGTCGTCGACAAGGCGAAGAAGGTCGCCGCGCACATTCTCGAAGCGGCCGAGGAGGACGTGGTCTTCGATCACGGCAAGTTCCACGTCAAGGGCGCGCCGGACAAGTCGAAGGCATTCGGCGAGGTCGCGTTCGCTTCCTACGGCCAGCTGCCGCAGGGCATGGAGCAGGGGCTCGACGCCGTCGCGTACTTCGAACCCCCCAACTTCGTATGGCCGTTCGGAGCGCACATCTGCGCAGTCGAGGTCGATCGCGAGACCGGCGACACGAAGATCACCAGGTACGTCGCAGTCGACGACTGCGGAAACATCATCAACCCGATGATCGTCGACGGCCAGCTCCACGGCGGGATCGCCCAGAGCGTCGGCCAGGCCCTGTACGAAGAGATGGTCTACGACACCGAGGGGCTTCGCTCGGCGACGTTCCTCGACTACACGATGCCAGGCATCGGCGAGATCCCGAACATCGAGCTCGACCGCACGATCACTCCCAGCCCGACCAACGAGCTCGGGGTGAAGGGCATCGGCGAGGCCGGCACGATCGCCGCGACGGCGGCGATCATCAACGCGATCACTGACGCGCTCTCCCCGCTGGGCATCAAGCATGTCGACATGCCGGCGACGCCTGACCGGCTGTGGAAGCAGATCAAGGAGGCGAGCAAGTGATTCCCGCCGCATTCGAGTACACGAAAGCCTCCTCGGTCGACGAGGCCGTGAAGGCTCTCGACAACTACGGGGAGGACGCGAAGGTCCTCGCCGGAGGCCACAGCCTCATCCCGCTGATGCGGCTGCGCCTCGCGCAGCCGAAGGCGCTCGTCGACATCAACGGCGTCAAGGGCCTCGACCACATCGAGGTCAAGGGCGGCAAGCTGCACGTCGGTGCGCTCGCGCGCCACATCTCCATCCACTCCTCATCGGTGGTCAAGGAGAACCTTCCGCTGCTCGCCGAGGTGGCGAGCGAGGTAGGGGACAACCAGGTCCGCAACATGGGCACGATGGGCGGCGTCATCGCGCACGCCGACGCGGCGGGCGACTACCCGACGCTTGCGTTGATGCTCGACGCGGACATCGTCACCAACAAGCGGACGATCGCGGCGCACGACTTCTTCAAGGACATCTTCACCACGACGCTGGCGCCGAACGAGATCGTCACCGAGGTCGTCTTCCCGGTCGCGCAGGGGCCGCACAAGTACATCAAGTTCCGCCGCCGGCTCTTCGACTGGGCCATCGTCGGCGTGGCGGCGCAGAAGACCAACGGGCACTGGCGGATCGGCCTGACCAACGTGGGCCCGACGCCGGTGCGCGCGAAGGCGGTCGAAGACGCGCTCGCCAAGGGCGCCAACGCCGAAGAGGCCGCGCAGCACGCGTCCGACGGGCTCAACCCCGCGGGCGACCTGCGGGCAAACCCCGAATACAAGAAGCACCTTGCTCGCGTGCTCACCAAGAGGGCGATCGAGCAGGCCGGTTGATCGGATTGAGAACCGGCCGCGGCCTCGTAGCCGCGGCCGGTACTCTTTCTCAGCAGTGAACGCGGCGGGCCCGACGACGATCGACGACGTCGAGACGCGCCTGCGCGAACGCCAGTACATCGGCGACCGCGGACTCGCGACGTCGATCTTCCTCGCCCTCAAGCTCGAGAAGCCGCTGTTCATCGAGGGCGAGGCCGGTGTCGGGAAGACCGAGGCGGCGAAGGTGATGGCCGACGTGCTCGGCGCGCGGCTGATCCGCCTCCAGTGCTACGAGGGCATCGACCTCGCGCACGCGGTGTACGAGTGGAACTACCCGCGCCAGCTGCTGCACATCCGCCTCCTCAACGAGTCGTCGGACCGCAAGCTTGCGGAGCGGGAGATCTTCTCCTCGGAGTTCCTGCTGCGCCGCCCGCTGCTCGACGCGATCGACAACGACGACGCGATCCCGCCCGTCCTCCTCATCGACGAGATCGACCGCTCCGACGAGGAGTTCGAGGCGTTCCTGCTCGAGCTGCTGTCGGACTTCCAGGTGTCGATCCCGGAGCTCGGAACGATCAAGGCCAAGAAGCCGCCGTTCGTCGTCATCACCTCCAACCGGACGCGAGAGGTGCACGACGCGCTCAAGCGGCGGTGCCTTTACCACTGGATCGACTACCCGAACCTCGAGAAGGAGGTCGAGATCGTGCGCGCCCGCGCTCCCGAGGCCGCGGACGGGCTGGCGCGCGAGGTCGCCGCGCTGGTCCAGGGTCTGCGCTCGATGGACCTCTACAAGGTGCCCGGCGTCGCGGAGACGCTCGACTGGGCGCGCTCGCTCGCGGCGCTCGGCGCGACGCAGATCGACACCACGCTCGTGGACGCGACGCTCGGCGCCGCGCTCAAGTACCAGGAGGACCTGGAGCGCGTGCGCGAGAAGGTGCCCGCGCTGGTCGAGCAAGCCCGCCGTGCGTGAGGAGGCGGCGGTTCGCGCTGATCTGCTGCCGCGTCTCGCCGCCTTCGCGAGGTTGCTGCACGACGCGGGGCTCGAGGCCGGTCCCCGCCGCCTGACCGACGCGACGCGCGCGCTCACCTTCATCCCGCTCGCGAGCGCCGCCGATTTCCGCAACGCGCTGCGCGCGGTGTTCGTGAGCCGCAAGGAGGACCTGCCGACGTTCGAGGCCGCGTTCGACATCTTCTGGGCGCCGCCCGACCCACGCGTCACGGCGGGGCAGATCCCCGGCCGCAGCCGCTCGCTGCCGATGTCGCCGGAGCGCGCGAAGGCGTGGTCGGCCGCGCTCGGCCTGCAATCGTCGGCGATGAACCGCGAGCAGGAGCCGCGGCAGGTGCCCGCATCGTCGAGCGGCTACTCGTCCGAGGAGCTGCTGCGGCAGAAGGACTTTGACGACATGACGTATGAGGAGACCGAGCAGGTGCGCCGCCTCCTCGAGCAGGCGGCGTGGCGGGTCGCCGAGCGGCGCACGCGGCGCACCAAGCCCGCGCGCCAGGGCCGCATCGACCTGCGGCGGTCGGCGCGCCACGCGATCCGCTCGAGCGGCGAGCTGATGACGCTGTTCCGCCGCAAGCCGCGCACGCGCCGGCGGCCGCTCGTGCTCATCTGCGACGTCAGCGGCTCGATGGAGCGCTACTCGCGGTTGCTGATGATCTTTGCGTACGCCATCGGCCGGCGAGAGGACCTCGAGGCGTTCGTCTTCTCGACGCGGCTGACGCGGATCACGCGCCAGCTGCGATACCGCGACCTCGACAAGGCGCTCGAGGCGGTGAGCAAGGGCGTGCACGACTTCAGCGGCGGCACGCGCATCGGCGACGCGCTCTCCGACTTCAACCGGCACTGGGCGCGGCGCGTGCTCGGGCACGGCGCGGTCGTGATCATCGTGAGCGACGGCTGGGATCGCGGCGACCCGGAGCAGCTGACGCACGAGCTGGTGCACCTCCGTCGCTCCGCCCACCGCCTCATCTGGCTCAATCCGCTCATCGGGTCCGAGGGCTACCAGCCGCTGACCCGCGGCATGGCGGCGGCGCTTCCGTACTGCGACGACTTCCTCGCCGCGCACAACGTCAACGCTCTCGACGATCTGGGCAAGCTGCTCGCGGGCCTGGACCGGCGTCCGACGCGCGTATAACTCAGGCGATGCGCGAGATTCTGAGCGAGCTGCGCGAGTGGTCCGATGCGGGCGAGGAGATCGCGCTCGCCACGGTGGTCGAGACGTGGGGCTCGAGCCCGCGGCCGCTCGGGTCGAAGATGGCCGCGACGAAGTCCGGAAAGATGGCCGGCTCGGTGTCGAACGGCTGCATCGAGGGTGCGGTTTTCGACGAGGCGCAGAAAGTCCTCAAGGCGGGGAGGGGGCGCATCGCCGCGTTCGGCGTGGCCGACGACGTAGCGTTCGACGTCGGGCTCGCGTGCGGCGGGCACATCGAGGTGTTCGTAGAGCCATTCGGCGACATACACCGCGAGCTCCTCGCGAAGCTCGAGCGCAAGGAGCCCGCGACGCTGCGGACCAACCTCGCGACCGGTGAGCTGAAGCTCGTCGACGGCACCAACGCCGGCTCGGAGCTCGCGCGCCGCGACGGCGACTGGTTCGTCGAGCCGTACCGCCGCCCCGCGCAGCTGATCATCATCGGTGCCATCCACATCGCGATCCCGCTGCACCGGCTCGCGAAGCTGATGGGCTACCACGTGACCGTCATCGACGCGCGCGCGAAGTTCGCCACGCGCGAGCGCTTCCCAGAGGCGGACGAGCGGATCGTCGCGTGGCCCGACGAGGCCATGTCGAAGATCCGCCTGGACCACTCGACCTACGTCGTCATCCTCACCCACGACCCGAAGTTCGACCTGCCGGCGCTGCGTTCGGTGCTCGGGAAGGACGTGGGCTACATCGGCGCCATCGGCAGCCGAAAGACGAACCAGAACCGCTTCGACAAGCTGCGCTCAGAGGGCTACACCGACGAGCAGATCTCGAAGGTGCACGGGCCGATCGGTCTCGACCTCGGCAGCCGCGGCGCGGAGGAGACGGCGCTGGGGATCATGGCCGAGGTGACCGCCGAGCGCTTCGGCGGCTCGGGCGCCGGCATGAAGCAGGTGAAAGCGGCGGCCGGCTAACGCCGGCTGAGCTGCGCCTCGCGAACGAGCGGCCAGGCGAGATAGAACAGGGCGGTCGCGGCGTAGATCGCGAGCGCGACCTGGTAGCTGAAGAAGGCGATAACCGTCGCCACCGGGTAGGCGAGCTGGCCGAGCGAGTAACCGACCAGGCTGAACGGGGTCGTGAACAGGCGCCGCCTCAGCGCATAGGTGTTGATGAACGTGAAGGAGAGCGACATGGCCGTCGCCGCGACGCCGTACGCGACTGCGGCCGGCCCCTGGTCCTGTCCCGCCTGCAGCGCCCGAGCCAGCACCCCGGTCGTGAAGGGGATCACCGCGACCGTCATCAGCAGCAGTCCGTTGAGGAACAGCAGCGTGCGGTCGAACGTCCTCATCGCGTCGATCGTCGTGTGGTGGTTGACCCAGATGACCAGGATGGTCACGAAGCTGATCACGTACGCGGCGTAGGACGGCCACCCGTCGAGCAGCGCCTTGCCCAGCCCCACGTTCGGATTCGGGATCGGGATCGAGAACACCAGCAACGTTGCCGCGACGGCGAACACGCCGTCGCTGAAGGCCTCCGCCCGCGCCTTGGTCACGCCTGCGCGTGCCGGTGCGCGCTCCGGAAGCGCTTCGCCTTCTCGCGGTTGCCGCACGAGGCCATCGTGCACCAGCGGGAGGACTGGTTCCGGGACCGGTCGTAGAACGCCCAGCGGCAGGTCGATGAGCCGCAGAGCTTGAGCCGGCGCCAGTCGGGGTCGGCCATCGCCGCGTAGACGGCGGCGACGATCCGCCCGAGCGCGCCGACCACGCCGGGCGCGTCCGGCTCCAGCCGCGCGCGGCCGTCGGGACCGAAGCGCGGGCGGAGGCGGCTGCGGCTCGCGGCCTCGTTCAGGGTGGCGAGGTCGACGGGGTAGACCGCCGACCCGCTGTTGGCCGCGATAACGCCGCGGATGGCCTCCCGGAGCGCGATCGCGTGCCCGAGGTCGGCGCCGTCGACCTCGGCCTGCGGCTCGAGCAGGCGGCGTGCAACCAACCACTCGCGGAGCGTGTTTGGGTCGGTGAGCTCCTCCGGCCCGTCCTGCAGGTCGACCGTGTTGACGTAGGCCTGGACCAGGCCGAGGGCGCCGGTTGCCGTGTCGCGATCAGACATCGCCGAGCGTTATCTTACGCATAACCAACAAACACAATACATCGGTTATAATAACTGACGTAGCACAATCACAGGTTAGAGGAGGACCAAGTATGTACCCGTACAACGAGGATGCCGCGTTCGAGCGGCTGAGGGACGCGCAGCGCGAGATGGAGAACAGCCGCATGATCGCCGACCGGACCGTGGACGTGCTCGGCCTGTTCGCGCAGCCGATCATCGCCCTGGTCGAGGCGGCGATCGCGGCGTTCAGGCGGGATCCGGCGGCTAACCGGACGCCTGACGCCGACGAGCTAGAGCCCGCGCGACGGATCGCCAGCTGAGCACGCCGACGATCGCGAGGGCGACGCCGCCCGCGATCGCCCGGTTGAGATCGAATGCGGGCATCCAGCGGACGTCTTCGCCCTTGATCACGAACGCACCCGCCGGCGTGGCCTCGAGCACCACGCCCGCTCCGCCTGGAGCGGGTGGCTCGGGAAAGCCCTTCGCGCCGCCGCCACCGCCGCCGCCCGCGACGCGTGCGACCGGAATGACCGTGAGGCGATCTTTCGTGTAGGGCGCGCCGAAGACCTGACGGCCGGCCACGGTGAACGTGTCGCGGACGTCATCCAGAACCTTCATGGGCATACCTCCGACCACAGCTTCGGCCGCGGTCAGCCGGCCGCCAACCGCCGAAGGACCTCCACCTGTTCGGCATCAGGCCCGCCACCCGCGCCGGGCACCTCGAGGATGAAGGGCAGCTTCGCGAGCCTCGGCTCGTGCAGCAGCGCGCGAAAGCCGTCGTCCCCGATCTCGCCGGCGCCGATGTTCGCGTGGCGGTCGCGGTTCGACCCCAGACCGGTGACCGAGTCGTTGGCGTGCACGACGTCAATCCGCCTGAGACCGATGACGCTGTCGAGGGCGTCGATCGTCGCCTTCACCGACGCCGGGGTTCGCTCGTCGTAGCCCGAGGCGAACGCGTGGCACGTGTCGAAGCACACGCCGACCCGTTCGTCGTCGAGCGCCGCGAGCATCTGCTGGATCTCCTCGAACCGCGCGCCAACGCACCCGCCGAGGCCGGCATTGTTCTCGATCAACAGGCGCGCGTGCTTCGGGTTCGCGCGCTCCATCACGTTGCGCAGGTGGCCGAGGATCGAGGGCAGGCGCGTCTCGAACCCCGCGCCCTTGTGCGAGCCGGTGTGGAAGATCACGCCGCTGATCCCGAGCTCGTCGGCGGCCCGCAGGTAGCCGGTGAGCGTGCTCTCGGAGCGCTGACGCAGCGTCGTGTCGTCGCCCGCGAGGTTGATCAGGTAGACGGCGTGAAAGTAGAAGGGCGGGTTGCCGTGCTTGGCCGACGCCTCCTTGAAGGTTGCGATTCGCGCCTCGTCGAGCTTCGGTGAGCCCCAGAATCCCGGCGGCGTGGGGTGGACCTGAATCGCGTCCGCGCCCATGGCCTTTGCGCGCTCGAAGGCTAGGTGAAGGCCACCTGACGAGTCGACGTGAGCGCCTATCACCGGCACGCTACCAAGACTAGTTGCCCGCGGCGTCTGGCATCCTGAGACCCAGTGGCAGTGTTCGTGATGTCCGACCTCGAGGTCCCCATACGCGGGCGGACCTACCGGGAGCCCGAGGGACCGCACAGCGTGGTGGTCCGCGGCCGCGACCTCGAAGGCGCCCTGCAGCACGTGGCCGATCGCGCCGACTGCACGGCCGTCGCGGTCGTCGGGCTGACGGAGACGATCCCCGACCTCTCGGTGATGAAGGGCCGGCGGTTGATCGTCGTCGACGCGGACAGCGCGCGCCTGCATGACTTCGCCGAGGTCGCGATCAAGCTCGGCGCCGAGGTCGAGTGGATCCGCTCGGCGCGCCCTTCGAGCGAGCGGCTGGCGGCGTCGCTGCTGCCGGTCGGCGCAGTGGTTCTCGCGGCGGGCGCGAGCTCGCGCATGGGCGGCTCGCAGAAGCTGCTGCTCGAGGTCGACGGCAAGCCGATGGTGCGGCACGCGATCGAGGCCGCCTCCGAAGGCGGGTGCCACCAGGTCGTCGTCGTCTACGCGACGCCGGACGTCAAGGACGCGGTTGACGGCGCGGCCGAGATCGTGCACAACCCGGACGCGGCCAAGGGCATGGCGAGCTCGTTGACGAAAGGGCTCAACGCCCTGCGCCCCGACATGGAGGCCGCGATGATCGTCCTCGGCGACCAGCCGCTGGTCGGCTCGCGAGCCGTGGCGGTCCTGCTGCGCTCGTGGCGGCGCGAGGGGTCGCGCCCGGCGGTCGCGATGGCCGGCAGCGGCGAGAAGCAGCGGTGGACGCCGCCCGTCGTGCTCTCCCGCGAGCTGTGGCCGGAGCTGATGGCGCTCGAGGGCGACGCCGGCGCGCGGCAGATCCTCGATGCGCATCCCGAGCTCCTGGACATCGTCCCCGCCGCCGGCCGCCCCGACGACATCGACACGCCGGACGACTACGCGAAGATCGTCCGCCTCTTCCCGCGCAAGAAGACCCGCAAGACCTCGACCTAGAGTTCGCGGCGGAGGAGCTTTCCGCCCTCGCTGCGCGGCAGCAGCTCCACGAATCTCACCACCCGCGGCACCTTGTGGCCCGGCAGCCGCTCGCGGCTCCAGGCCACGATCTCTGCCTCGCTGACGACGCCTTGCCTGACGACGAGGGCCTCCAGCGCCTCGCCGTAGACGCGGTCGGGCCGCCCGACCACCGCGACCTCGTGCACGGCGGGGTGGGCGCGAAGCACGTCCTCGATCTCCGCGGGATGGACCTTCTCGCCGCCCGTGATGATCACGTCGTCCTTCCGGCCGATCACGACGAGCGCGCCGCGGTCGTCGAAGTGGCCGATGTCGCCGGTCAGCACCGTGCCGTCGAAGCTCGGCGACACCACCGGGCCGCTGACGCCGATCACGCCGTCGTCGATCGTCACGCTCGCCTGGCCGTGGACGAACCCCGCCGTTCCGAGCAGCTCCAGCGCTCGCCCGGGCGGCACCGTCGCGACCTGCGAGCACGTCTCGGTCATCCCGTACGTGGGGCAGACGTTGAGGCCGACGCGCACCCACTCGCGCACCTGGTCCGAGGTCGCGGGCGCGCCGCCGACGAGGATGGCGCGCGGGCGGCTCAGCGCGCGCTCGCCGCCGGCGTCCAGGAGGCGCGTGATCATCGAGGGCACGGCCGATACGAGCGAGGGCCTCTCGTCCTCGAGGGCCGCGATCGCCGCGGCGGCGTCGAAGGCCGGAAGCGAGACCACGGCCTGGCCGTGCAGAACCGATCGCATGTAGATCGCGAAGCCGCCGACGTGGTGCGGCGAGAGCATCAGCAGCCAGGTGTCGTCGCGCCGGCGGCCGATGCTCTCGAGCAGGCCCCGCGCCGACGCCCGGTGGTTCGCGAGCGTCAGCCGGACCGGTTTCGGCGCGCCCATCGTCCCCGACGTGAAGAGCAGGCAGAGGTCGCCCTCGGCGCGCATCCCGGCCTCGTGCAGCTCCACCTCCCCATGCCGGATCACCGCCCGCGGCCGCGCCTGCGCGATGAGCCGGGCAAGCTCGTTGTCCCGACCGCGCGACGGCAGCGGGACGATCACTGCGCCGATGCGGATGCAGGCGTGCAGGAGGGCCGCGAACCGCGCCCCGGCCGGATCGGCCACCGCGACCCGGTCGCCGCGCACGATGCCCGCCGCCGTCAGGCGGTGCGCCCAGAGAGCGGCCATCGCGTCGAGCTGCGCCCAGGTCAGCGGCGTGGGCGGGTCGCCGCGGTCGATCAGCGCGAGCCCCTTCGGCGAGCTCCGAGCGCGGGCCGCCAGCGGGTCTGCGCTCATGCCTGCCAAGGGTAGCGATCGTCTACGATGGCAAAAGGTGCTAGTGACTGCTCTAGGAGTGACAACTTGAAAGTTCAGGGGTGGCAGAAGGCGGGCGAGTACGAGGACATCCTCTACGACACCTGGGACGGCATCGCCCGGATCACGATCAACCGGCCCGAGGTCCGCAACGCGTTCCGCCCGACGACCGTCTTCGAGATGATCCGCGCCTTCGAGGCGGCGCGCGACGATCCCGCCATCGGCGTCGTGATCCTGACGGGCGCCGGGACGGAGGCCTTCTGCTCCGGCGGCGACCAGCGGATCCGCGGCGACGACGGCTACGTCGACGCCAAGGGCATCGGCCGCCTGAACGTGCTGGACCTCCAGGTCCAGATCCGGCGCCTGCCGAAGCCCGTCATCGCCATGGTCGCGGGCTACGCGATCGGCGGCGGCCACGTGCTGCACGTCGTCTGCGACCTGACGATCGCGGCCGACAACGCGCGCTTCGGCCAGACCGGGCCGCGCGTCGGCAGCTTCGACGGCGGGTACGGCGCCGGCCTGCTCGCGCGCAGCGTCGGCCAGAAGAAGGCGCGCGAGATCTGGTTCCTCTGCGAGCAGTACGACGCGCAGCAGGCGCTGCAGATGGGCCTCGTCAACAAGGTCGTGCCTCTCGACCAGCTCGAGGAGGAGACCGTCAGGTGGTGCCGGCGCATGCTCGAGCTGAGCCCGCTCGCGCTGCGCCTGCTGAAGGCCGGCTTCAACGCCGCGGACGACGGGCTGGCCGGGATCCAGCAGCTCGCCGGCGACGCGACGCTTCTCTACTACCTGAGCGAAGAGGCGCAGGAAGGGCGCGACGCGTACGTGCAGAAGCGCAAGCCGAACTTCGCCAAGTTTCCGAAGCGCCCTTAGGTGTCCACCGTGGCCGTCGCTCCGCTGACGCCCGCCCGCGTGTGGTGGTCGGCGGTGCGGCCGGCGACGCTCGCGGCATCCGTGTCGCCCGTGCTCGTCGGCACAGCCATCGCGATTCATGACGGTGGCGCGCGGCCGTGGGCGGGCGTCGGGGCACTTGTGGTCGCCATCGCGATTCAGCTCGGCGTCAACTTCTCCAACGATTACTCCGACTTCAGGCGCGGCGCCGACACGCCCCAGCGCATCGGCCCGGTGCGCGCGGCATCGTCGGGCGTCGTCGCCCCGGAGCACGTGAGGTGGGCCGCGATCGGCGCGTTCGCGCTCGCGGTTCTCGTCGGGTTGTTCATCAGCGCGCTGACCGACTGGCGCCTGCTACTCGCCGGCGCCGCCTGCCTTCTCGCGGCATGGCTGTATACCGGCGGCCCGCGACCCTATGGCTACCTCGGCCTCGGCGAGCTCTTCGTGTTCGTGTTCTTCGGGCTGGTCGCGACCTGCGGCACGGTCTACGTGGAGGAACTGCGCGTGACACCGCTGTCCGTGATCGCCGGGTGCGCGCTCGGATTCTTTGCGAGCGCAATCTTGGTCCTCAACAACCTCCGCGACATCGACACCGACGCCGCCGCGGGCAAGCGCACGCTCGCCACGCGCATCGGCCGCCCGCAGACGCGGCGGCTGCTGCTCGCGCTGACCGTCGCGGGTTTCGCGATGCCGGTCGCGGCGGTGTTTTCCGGCGTCGCACCCTGGCCGGCGCTCTTTGCAATCGCCGCCATCCCATTCGCATTGACGGCCCTGGCGCGCGCATTCGTCCTGACCGACGGGCCGGGCCTGGTCGTCGCCCTGAAGCGCATGGCCGCCGCCGAAATGGCGTTCTCGCTGCTCTTCGCCGTCGGGACGCTGGCATGACCGACGGATACATCACCGCCGTCCGGCCGCGCGACGTCGCCACCGAGGTCGAGGCCGCGCGGACCGGCGGCTGCACGCGGTTCACGCTGCGCTCGGTCGACGGCGGCGGGATGCTCGACCAGGAGCGGCTCGGCGCCGCGCGCTACGCGGCGGGGCTTCAGTCGGTCGTCGAGCTCGAGCCCACGCTGGCCGCCCAGCGCAGGTGATCGGCGACGATCTCGGCCGCGGTATCCGGCTGCTCGAAGTGCGCCGCGTGACCGGCGTCCGGCACGATGCGGAGGCGCCAGTCGGGCACGCGACCCGTCATGCGGAGCGCAGCGTCGACAAAGCGATGATCGCGCTCACCGGCCGCGAACGTGCACGGCACGGCGATGTTCGGCAGCTCGTCCCACAGCGGCTCCATCGCGGCCGCACCCATGCCGCGGAGCGAGGCGGCGAGGCCCGCGGCCGTGTTGCGCATCCGGATCTCGTGCAGACGGGCGACGAACTGCCTCTCGCGGTGCATGACGCCGGCGAACATCGGGAGCTCCTCCCAGTAGTGGACGAACGTGTCGAGCCCGGCGGTCTCGATCCGGTGCGCCAGCTCCTCGTCGGTCCGTCGCCGCTCGTCGCGCTCCGAACCCTCGAGGCCGGCGTGCGCGCCAATCGTGAGCAACGACCGCGTTCGCTCGGGTAGTCTGACCGCCACGTGCAGCGCGAGGCGGCCGCCCATCGAGTAACCGACGACATGGCTGCGTTCGACTCCGAGGTGATCCCACAGCGCCACGAGGTCGGCCGCGCAGCGGTCCATCGTGCACTCGTCGATCGGCGCTTCGCCGTGGCCGCGAAGGTCCGGCGCGATCCAGCGCCATTCGTTCGGCATCCTCGACGTCAGGTCGTCCCAGCTCGCGCCTCCCAGCGTGAAGCCGTGCAGCAGGGTGACCGCGTCCATGGCGTGATGGTATGGACGTAGCGCAGTCTTTCGCGGCCACTTTCGTGGACGAGCTCGCTGCGCAGGGCGTCGAGTACGCCTGCGTCTCGCCGGGTTCGCGGTCCGCGCCGCTGGCGATGGCGCTTCAGCGGCACCCCAAGATCAGCGTCTTCGTGCAGATCGACGAGCGGTCGGGCTCGTTCTTCGCGCTCGGCCTTGCGAAGGCCACAGAGAAGCCTGTCGTGGTGCTGTCGACGAGCGGCACGGCGGCCGCGGAGTTTCACCCTGCGGTCGTCGAGGCCTTCTACTCGCGCGCGCCGCTGATCGTGCTGACGGCCGACCGGCCTCCGGAGCTGCGCGAGGTCGGCGCGAACCAGGCCGTCGACCAGGACCACCTGTACGGGCACACCGTGCGCTGGTTTTTCGACCCGGGACCCCCGGTCGAGAGCCCGAACGCCGCGCGTACGTGGCGGCGGCTCGCCGCCCGCGCCGTGGTCGAGGCTGCCGGTGGGCCGGTGCACCTGAACCTGCCGTTCCGGGAGCCGCTCGTGCCGCCGCCTGGACAGGTCCCGGTTCCGATCGGCGACGCGCCGCAGTCGATCACGCGGGGCGTGCTGCTGCCGACCGCCGAGCAGGTCGCGACCGTCGCGCGAGCGCTGCAGGCGGCGCAGCGCCCGCTCGTGGTCGCGGGCGAGATGCGCGACGGTCTGCGCCTGGCGCGCGGGCTGAGCCGGCTCGGAGTGCCGGTTCTCGCGGAGCCTAGCTCGCAGCTGAGGCGCGCCGAGACCGGCGCGGCGGTCGAGTCGTACGAGGCGATGCTGCGGGCCGGGTGGTCGCTGCAGCACGGGCCCGACCTCGTCATCCGGGTCGGCGGCTCGCCGACGTCGCGCGTGCTCAACGCGTGGCTCGCCGCCGCTTCGGCACCGACCTTCGTCATCGACCCGGACGGACAATGGCGCGACCAGGACGTCGTCGCGTCGGCAGTGCTCGCGTGCGACCCGCAGGTGCTGATCGAGGGATTGCCGCCTGTCGATCGGGCTGCGTGGCGCGACGAATGGGTCAATTCCGGCAAGAAGGCGAGCACGGCGATCGCGGCATCGCTCGTGTCGACGCCGGTATACGAGGGCCACGTCATCCGCGCGGTGGCCGCGAAGCTTCCGGAGAACGCGCAGGTGTTCATCGGCTCGAGCATGCCGATCCGCGCGGCGGACAGCTTCTGGCCGTTCGCGCGCGGGCAGCAGGCGTTCTTCGGCAACCGCGGGGCGAGCGGCATCGACGGGCTCGTGTCCACGGGCCTCGGTGTCGCGGCCGCGAAGCCGTCGCTGCCGACAGTGTTGATCCTCGGCGACCTGTCGATGTACCACGACATGAACGGCCTGTGGGCGATCCGCCGCCACGGTTTGAAGGCGACGATCGTCGTCTGCGACAACAACGGCGGCGGAGTCTTCAACTTTCTGCCGCAGGCGCAGCACACCGACGTGTTCGAGGAGATCTTCGCGACGCCGCTCGGCCTCGACTTCGCGCAGGTCGCGCGGCTCTACGGGCTGGTGTACAGCCCGGTCAGCGACCGCTCAGGTCTCGAGCCGGCGATCTCCGACGCCCTCACCGCGCAGACGTCGACGATGGTCGTCGTGAAGTACAAGCGCGAGGACAGCGTCAGCGGACACCGCCTGTGCTGGGAGGCCGCAGCCGGCGCCTTACGAGGCTGAATCCTCGTATGGCATGGTCGCCGCCCCGGCGATTGCGCCGATGACGGCCGGCCCGAGGCAGAAGGCGGCCATCAGTGCCATCGCGAGCACGAACGACACGGCGTCGTAAAACGGAAAGCTGCCGAACAGAAGCCAATTCCACGCCACCATCGTGCTGCTGACGGCGCCCATGATCGCCGCGACCCACATTCCGCCGGCAAACGAACGTGCCCGGCGGGCGCCCCAAAACGCGGCCGGGATGAACAGCACGAAAGGCACCGAGACGAGCGGTACGCCGACATACAGGCCGGGATGCCAGGCCTCTGCCGCAATGCTTGACGCGACTATGAACAGTCCGTAGAGCAGGCTGTGCTTGACCAGGTCTCCGCTCGGCAAGCGCTCCCGCCGCCCCAGGCCCGCGATCAGATCGACCGCCATCAGTCGTGCGAGAGCCCATCGGCTCACGCTCTCATCGCGAAGCAGATCTCGAAACACAAGCCGCATCTCGTTCTCATAGGTCGCGCGGAATTGCCGAGGGTAGGCCAGCAAGACCAGCCCGTACAGACGCTCCGTGAACGAAAGAGGAAATGTCATTCGGCAGACCGCAACCGCTGCACCCGCGCGACCTTCAGGGCCTGTTCCATCCTCTCGAGCTCGGCCGCCAGGGCGGCGCGTCCCTTGTGGGTCAATCGATAGAAGCGGCGTCGCGAGTCTTCCCGGTCGGCCGCGGTGCGGCCCTCCACCTCGACGATGAGCGAGGCCTCGAGCAGGCGCTTCAGCGTCGTGTAGAGGATGCCCGGGCCCATTTTCACGCGACCGGCCGAGCTCAGGGCCACGTCCTTGAGGATCTCGTAGCCGTGGCGTTCCTGAGTGCTCAGTGAAAGCAGGATGTAGAAGGCCGACGACGTGATCGTGAATCTTGTCCGGCCCACGCCACGACTATATCAACTTTAGATATAGTCCGCGCGTCTAGCTTTTCAGAAACTCCAGGACGACCCGATTGAACTCGTCCGGGTGCTCGAGGCTCGGCAGGTGCGCCGCGTCGTGGATGACGTGTTTGCGCGCGCCCTTGATCGACGACGCCAGCAGGTCCGCGTTCTCGAGCAGCGGCTGAAGGTCCCGGTCGCCGACGACGACAAGGGTCGGGGCGCTCACCTCCGAAAGGCGGCCGATCGCAGGCGGATCGAGCCGCTCCATCGGCGCGCTCGACCAGTCGTTGTCCATGTTCGCGCCGTTCATGTCCAGGAAGAGATCGCGGAGCTCCCTGCGGACGTAGCCCTTGGGCCGGTACGGCCCGTCGAGCCACAGGTGCATCTCGGCCTCGTTCAGGGCGACGTGGTCGCCGGCCCTGTCGGCCGCTTCGACCTCGGCGAAGAGCGATTCGTACTCCGGCCGGTCGGGCTGACCGCTGGGCCTTGAATCGACGAGCACGAGCTTCGATACACGCTCCGGGTGATCGAGCGCAAAGTCCAGCGCGAGCGAACCGCCCATCGAGCAGCCGATGAGGTGTGCCGGCTTGAGCTGCAGCTCGTCCATCAGCGCGAGGAGATCGGCGCGCGGGTTCCATGGAGCAGGTGGCAGCTCCGATTTGCCGAAGCCGCGCATCTCGGGGCGGATGACGTCGAAATGCTTCGAGAACTCCTCGACCTGCGGCTCCCACATGCGCGAGTCGGCGACGCCGGCGTGCAGAAAGATCACTGGCATGCCCTCGCCAGTCCGCTCGTAATGGATGCGCGCGCCGTTTAGCGCCGCAAACATCACGTCAGGGCCGACAGGAGCGCTTTGAACTTCAACTCCGTCTCCTCGAGCTCGCGGGCCGGATCCGAATCGGGCATCACGCCGACGCCGGCGTACAGCCTGGCGCCATCTTCCCAGAGGAGACCGCAGCGCAGCGCAACCGCAAACTCTCCGTCGCCTCGCGCATCGACCCAACCGACGGCACCCGCGTACCAGCCGCGCTCCATCGCCTCGAGGTCGTCGATGATCCGGTCCGCGGCGTCGCGTGGCCAGCCCCCCACGGCGGGCGTGGGGTGGAGGGCCGCTGCGAGTTCGAGCGCGCTCGCCGCGGGCTGGTCGAGCTCGGCGCGAACCGCCGTGGCGAGGTGCTGGATGTTCGTGAAGCGCACGACCTCCGGCGGCACGGCTTCGACGCGCCGCGAGAACGGCTCTAGCGCGCCGACGACAAAGCGCGACACGAGCTCGTGCTCGGCGTTGTCCTTGGCGCTCGCGCGCAGCCGCTCTGCGAGGCGCTCGTCCTCCGCCTCGGTCGCTCCGCGCGCGACCGACCCCGCCATCGGCTGCGAGAAGGCGTGAGCGCCAGACCGGCGGACCAGCAGCTCGGGCGAGGCGCCCGCGAACGCGGTCCCGTCGGAGCCGGTGATGAGGTACGTGAAGCACGACGGGTACGCGGAGCGCAGCGATCGCGCGACCGCGCCGGCGGACACGACGCCGTCACCGTGCGCGACGACCTCGCGTGCGAGCACCACCTTCTCCGCCTCACCGGCGCGAAGCCGAGCCGCTGCGCTGTCAACCGCCGCGGCCCACGCGACAGGGTTGCGGACCGCCGACACCTCCAGCGTGCGCGCGGCCGGCCCGCGCAACGTCGACACGCTCGCCGATTCCAGGAGGTCGAGTGCACCGTCGGCCGCTGTGGTCACAAACGTCCGCCCGCGCACACGCGTGACCGCGAGGGCGGGCACGCGAATCAGGAGTGCGGGGAAGCCTGCCCAGGGCCCGCCCGGATCGCGATCGGGGCGGTAGGCGAACCCACCGACCGCGAGGGCCGCGCCACCGAGTTGCTCAGCGACGCGGCGCCACAACGTCGCGGCGGCCTGTATCCGGTTGTCACCGCGCTCGCGATCGACCACGTTCCCATCCGCGTCTTCGAGCACCACGCCTTCGGGCGCCGCGACGATTTCGAAAGCGCGCCCGATGGCGGCGATGCTGAACGCGTCGGGCATCGGCCTCTCGATGAGCAGCACCTCGTGGCCCGCGTCGCGCGCGCCGCTGACGAGGTCGACCAGGTCAGGGGTTCGGTCGAGCTCGCGGACGCTGATCGCGGACGCGGCGAGCCTCAACTCAGGACTTCTTTTCGATGTGCTCGCGGGCGGCGCGCAGCAGCGTGCGCTGGAAGTGATGGCGGACGAGGACGCCGCTCGCTTCGAGCAGCTCGTTGAACAGCGCGAGGAGACGGCGCTCGGCGGCTTCGGTCTCGCCGCCCTCCGCCTGGATCCGCTCGCGGACGTGCTGGTCGAAGAGGTCCACGGCCTCGCGGGCGACGCGATCCGTCGTCGCCGCGTAGTCGCGGCCGAGCGCGATGAGGTCGGCGATGGGCACTCCGGCCGCGATGAGCTTCATGCCGGCGGCGATCGCGTCGAGGTCCTCGGCGGGGTAGAGGGGCTCGTCGCCCCCGTCGACCGCGACGAGGAGGCCAGCGGATTCGAGGCTCTTGAGCAGGGGTGCCGCGACGCCGCTCCGCTCCGCGAGCTCGTCGAGGGTGAGGGTCTGAGGGCTGGACGGATGGGTGACCGCCGCGACCAGCGACTCGTCGGAGGCTTCGAGCTCGCCGTCGAGGAACCGGCGGATCACGGTGAGGGTGAAGCCGCGCTGCTGCAGGTCGCGGATGCGCCGGAGCCGCTCGAGGTGCGAGTCGGCGTACCAGGTGACGCGGCCCTCGCGGCGCGGCGCTTCGAGCAGGCCCTTGCCCTGGTAGAAGCGGATGGTGTCGACGGCCATCCCCGAGGCCCTGGCCAATTGTTCGATCCGGTACTCCACGAGTAATTACTCTAACGGTCGGCGGTTAAGCAGCGGTCCGAATCACGTGGTTGCCGGAAGCCGCGGGTTTCCCGGACGCCCGAACGCCGTGATTGCCGGCAGCTGCGGGTTTCGGCCAGTCGAGCCCTAGCCGGTCGTGCCCCAGTAGTACAGGCGGTCGAGCCAGGTCGGGTCGGCCCGCATCGCTCGGGCGAAGAACTCGACGGCGTCGACGTAGTCGTAGTCGAGGTTGTAGTGGAAGATCGCCTGCTGCATGTCCCCCGGCGCGCCGTAGTGGACGAGGTACCGCGCCGCGGCCATGATCGCGTCGTGCGGGTCCCAGATGCTCCCGCCCTGCCCGTAGTTCGCCCACGTGCTGGGCAGGAACTGCATGGGTCCCTCGGCGCCGGCCGATGACGGCCCGTTGTTGCGCCCGAAGCTCGACTCGATGAAGTTGATCGACGCGAGGTAGCTCCAGTCGACCCCGTAGGTCGCCTGCGCCTGCTGGTAGTAGCTGCGCAGCTGCGCGACCGTCGCGCCGGTCGAGTACGGCCACGTGAAGTGTGCGTGCACGAGGTAGTACTGGTCGTAGCCGGCGAGCGAGTACAGCGAATGCAGCCCTGCGATCGCGTCCTCCATCGGCTGCGAGAGAGTGCCCGGGAGCAGAGGTATGACCGCCGTCTCGACGCTGTAGTAGCTCGCGAGCTCGTACACGCGCACCTCCTCCTGGCGCGCGGCCGAGCGGTAGGCGAAGTCGGCGGCGGCCATCGCCATGTCGTAGCGGACCTTGTCCATCAGCGACGCCGGCGCCGGCTGCGACTGCAGCGTCTGTCGCTGCGCGATCGCGGACCGCATCGCGAGCTCCGCGCTCAGCACTCGCGAGGCCTCGTGCCGCGGGCTCGTCGGCGTGTCGGGGTCGTTGGCCAAGACCGTCTGCGCCGGGAGCGCGATCACGAGCGCTCCCAGCGCGGCGGCGATTAATCCTTTCAGGCCGACTCCGAGACCACGTTGATCTTCTCGCGCCGGTCAGGAACAGTCGGCAGATCCTCCGGATACGGATCGGAGGCGGTTGGCATGCGCATCCCGACGGATTCGAGGAGGCCTGCGATCTCGTCGCCCATCAGCTCCCCCTGGGCAATCAGCGCCTCGGCCGCCTGGTCGATCGCCTCCTTGTTGACGTACACGAGCCGCCAGTCGTCGATGTACGCCGATCCGAGCAGCTGAGCCACGACGCGGCGCGCCCGCGGGTTGCTGAGCACTGCGCCGGTCGAAGTGCCCTGGGCGTGCAGACCGGCCGGTATCTCGGCAACCGAGATGAGCTGCTCGCCGATGTCTGCGGCCTTGATCGACATCTGCGGATCAAGCCGATCGGGGCCCATACCGATGGACCCGACCATCGCGCAGGCCATGGCCGTCGCCATACGGAGGTCCATATAGACGCCGTTGGTGCCCTCGCCGTAGAAGACGTGCTCGCAGGCGATCGAGCCGAGGTCATGCCTGATCTCTGCGGTCATCTGGGAGCGGAACTTGATCCACTCCTCCTGTTCCGGCATGTCCTTGTGGTACCCGCCAATTTCTCCCATCGCCGTCGCGCGGCGGCGGATTGAAAGCCGCACGTGCGAGTGGCCGGTCTTGAAGAAATGTGACGCGACGGCGTGCCCGAGCTCGTGGCGCGCCACGGCGACCTTGTCGCGCTCCGTGTACTCGACAGGTATCGCGAGTCCGGCTTCGACGTTGCCCATCGCCTCGCGCAGGTCGCGCCAGTTGAAGGCGTCGCGCCCGTCCTCGAACGCATACAGCAGCGCAAGCGATAGAACCTGCTCGATGTCGGCGGGTGAGTAGTTGTCGGTGATGCGCGCGAACTCGTCCCGCCGGGCCGGGGTGTCGAGCGCAGGGTCGTGCTGCTTCTTCGAGAAGTAGAGCTCGGCGATGTCCTTCCGCGACTCGCGGTCCGGCAGTCGGAAGACCAGCTGCCGCCCGAAGCGACCTGGTCGGGTCACGGCCTCGTCAAGGACGGATGGCCGGTTGGTCGCTCCGATGAAGAGGATGTTGTAGGCGGGCGCCTTCAAGGGCGGGATGCGAAGGTTCCACGTCGATCCGTTGGCCCCCACCTTCCGGGGCAGGAACAGCCCGTCGAGCGTGAGGTTCACCAGCCCACGGAGCTGCCGGATGACGTAGCCCGGGTTGTCGATGCCGTCCATCAGGACCAGGAGCATGTTCAGGCCCATCATTCCGCCGCCCATCATTCCCATCATTCCGCCCATCATTCCGCCGCCGCCGCCCATCCCACCGCGACGCTGAGCGAGGGCGTCGATCTCGTCGATGAAGATGATGCAGCCGCCCCACGTCTTGGCCTTCTTGCGCGCGGCGCGGACCATCAGGTAGACGCTGATCGCGTCGATGCCCATGAAGAGCATCGCGAACGAGCCGCCGTTGGCGATGTAGATCGGCACGTGGAGCGACGAGGCGATGGCCTTCGCGAGCATGGTCTTGCCCGTCCCTGGAGGGCCGACCATCAGGACGCCGCGCTCGCGCTTGCCACCCGCCTTGACGTAGAGGCGGCCGTGCTCGATCAGGCGGAGGATGCGGCGCATCTCGCCGACGGCCGACTTCTGGCCGCGAACGTCGTCCATGTCCACGCCGAAGCGGGCGTCGTCCGGGACGATCATGGTCTTGCCGATCCGGGAGAGGATGTAGAAGGGACCGAGGAAAAGGATCATGTTGGCGAACAGTAGAAACAGGATGTAGAGAAGCTGGGTGACCGCTGTCGCGATGAACGACGGCAGCGCCGCGATGGCGTCCTCCGGTGCCAGTCCGAACAGCTCGTAAGCAGCTCCGAAGTAAAGGATTGGAACCAGCGCCAGGTACAGGAACCGTCGCCAGAAGATTGCGCGATTCGTCTCCACGGTCCGCTGCAAGGTGTCGGTCTCGGGCGTGATGCGTTCGCGCACGATGAGAGACCGCCGGGCGATGCTGAGAATGCCCCGCGTGAGGAGCATGGCGAGGATCGCGTAACCGATGGACCAGACGATGCCAAGCTCGAGATAGATGAATGCGAAGCTGAACGCCGACGCGCCGACGAACAGGGTGAAGATCCAGAAGATGATCAAGGCGGGCTACTCCCTTCTCGTTTCAGGTTCTGAGTGAAGAACATCCAGCTTAGTAGCTGATCCTTGGAATCGCGTAATAGCGAACGCGGCGACCCCCACGCCGGCCGCGATCACCACATCGCCGACGCTGTACACGCCGAGCGCGCCACCCGCGATCCCGATCCAGTCGCCGAGCCACGCGAGGCGCGTGTCCGGTCCCATCACCACGTACTGACCGGCCTTGCCGAGGGCGACGAGCGGCCCGGCGTACGCGGCCGCGACCGGCATGCGGAAGTCGTTGGCTGCGATGACAACGAGGTTCATCAAGGCGCCGATCGCGATCACCCAGATCCCGGGCACGCGCACCGCGTGCCACAGCGTCCACCCGATGAGCACGAGAAGAAAGAGGACGTAGACGTAGCGCAGCTCGGGGATGCGGCTGAGCGGCGTCAGCGCGACCGCCTCGCGCACGAAAAGCGCGGTGATCACGAGCCACGGCCAGCGCAGCCGCACCTCGGCCCAGCGCTCGAGCTTGCCGCCGGCGGCGAGGCCGGCGCCCACGCCGAGCGCCAGCGGGATGAGTACGAGCAATCAGGACGCGGCGATGCGCGCGGCCGCGCCCGCCAGCATCTTCACCCCGACGGGGAAGGCGTCCTCGTCGATGCGGAATCCGGGCGAGTGGTGCGCCGGCGGCCGGTCGCCCGGAGGCATCGCGCCGAGCATGAAGTAGCAGCCCGGGATGTGGGTGAGGAACTCGGCGAAGTCGTCGCTCACGGTCAGCGGGTTGCCGAGCACGCTCGCCTTTGACCCGACGAGCCCCTCGGCCACGTCCAGCACGGTCCGGGTCACGTTGGGCTCGTTCATGATCGGCACGGTCCCGTGGACCAGGTCGAGGGACGACGACACCTCGAACTCGGTGTCGGTCTCGGTCAGCAGGTCGCGCAGGCGCGTGAGCGCCTCGTCGCGAAGCTCGGGAGTGAACGTGCGCACCGAGCCCTGGATCCGCACGCCGCGCGGCACGATGTTCCACGCGCCGTCGCTGACGATGTGGCCGACCGTCGTGTGGCATCCGGTGCCCTCGTACTCGAGGCCGTCGACGACGGTGTGCAGCCGCTCGATGAGAAACGCCTGCGCGGCGAGCACGTTGCCGGCGCGCTTCATCATGCCGCCGTGCCCGCCCGGGCCCTTGATTCCGATGTCGAACGCGTCGGATCCGGCCCACAGCAGCCCGGGCTTCGTCACCACCGTGCCCGACTCGAGGAAGCTCGCGATGTGCAGGCCCATGACCACGTCGGGGTGATGGTCCTCGAGCAGCCCGCCGGCGATCATCGCCTTCGCGCCGCTGACGATCTCCTCTGCGGGCTGAAACACGAACAGGAAGCGGCCGTTGACGTCCCAGATGCGATCGACGAGCGTCCGCGCTACGCCGATGAGCATCGCCATGTGCGAGTCGTGTCCGCACGCGTGCATCCGGCCCTCGACCGACGACTCGAAGTCGACGCCCGACTCCTCGAGGATCGGGAGCGCGTCGATGTCTGCGCGCAGCATCACCGTCTTTCCGGGCCGTCCGGTGTCGAGCATCGCGACGACGCCGGTGTCGGTCGGGCACCGCTTGATCTCGAGCCCGAGCTGTCGCAGCCGGTCGGCGATGCGCACGCTCGTGTCCCGCTCCTCGAAGCTGATCTCCGGCGTGCGGTGAAACTGGCGGCGCAGCTCGACGACCTCCTCGAGCACCGAGCGCGAGGGGAGAGGGAAGGTCGACTCGGGGTCAGACACGGACGAGACTGTAGCCGCGCGCCGACGCCTGCAGGAATCGCGTGCCCAGCTCGGGCTCGAGCTCGTCGAGACGCCGCCGCAGCGTGAGCATCGCGGAGTGCACGGTCGAGTGCGCGGCGTCGGTGCGGAACAGGCCGGCCTCGATGAGGTCGCGCGCGGTGGCCGGCTTCGAGCCCTGCGCCAGATAAAGGACGAGGGCCGTCTGCTGCGCGGTCAGGCGGACGGTCTGCTCGCCGGCGCGGACGACGCGCCGCGTGGGGTCGAACTCGAGCGTGCCGAAGCGATACGTGCCGGGCCGGCCGGTTCCGCGCTCGATCAAACGCGCCGCGAGGTCGGAGTAGATGTGCGCCATCGGCACGTTGCCCTTCACGAAGTAGGAGCTCGCGCCGAGCTCGTACGCGCGGCGGATGGAGGCGGAGTTCACCTGCGCGGCCGACAGCACGATGACCGGCAGCCCGGGATGGTGGGCGCGGATCCACATGAGGAGGTCGAACCCGGAGTCCTCGCGCTCGTCCAGGACCAGGTCGAGGAGCACGCCCGCGATCCGCTCCTGCTCCAGGAGCTCGATGGCGGCCGCCGGCGAGGAGGCGACGAGAGGTTGGTAACCGAGGTCGTGGAGGTCGATGCGGAGCTGCTGCTGCATGGCGCTCTCGTCCTCGACCACGAGCACCACGGAGCCAAGGACGTCCGCGGGCCGGTAGACTTCCAGACCGGGTGGGAGCGGCGGTAGCCGGACCTCGCGGCCTGCCCTTCGGCCGTGCGCAGCGGGTCTCTGGTTTTCCAAGCCCCGACCTATACGAAAGTTAACTGAAATTCACGGCGCGTAAACAAACAAATTCGACCGGCGCAGAGCATACTGGCCTCGGGCCTGGTTCTTTCGGGAAAACCCAAGGGGTGATAGTTAGATGACATGGGGTTCGAAGGTAATTCGCGTAGTCGTTGCGGTTGGCGTGCTCGGCGCGCTAGCACTGGCATCCGGTGCCAACTTCATCGAAGGTCTGTGGTTCTGGGGTTGGTGGTAACCGTCTAGTTCCCGTTCTCCCGGCGCTCACGCGAGCGCCGGATCGCCGGCGGCAGGAGCGCGTACAGGTCGGCTCTGTCGACGGCTTTGCTCATGTACCCGACGACGTCAGGGTCGTCGGTGCCTGATGGGAACACCGGGTACGCGGTGTAGAAGATCACGGGGATCTTCTGCCCGCGCTCGCGGAGCTCGTTGAGCAGCCCCCAGCCGTCCATCGGCTCGGGGAGCATGAGGTCGATGATCGCCACCTCTGGCTGCTCGGCGCCGGCGCGCTCGAGCGCCTGGTCGGCGTCCTCGGCCATCGTGACCTTGTAGCCGAGCATCCGCAGGTCGGTCTCGAGGATGACGCGCCACGAGCGCTCGTCGTCCACGACCATCACCCGCGCGCCATGCAGGTCCGCCGGTGCCGGCGAGATCGGCTTTGGCGCTGTGAAAGGCAAGTTAGCGGTGTCCGCGCGGTAAAAGGCGGGGCACTCCGGCAGTATATCCGTGGCAATGGCGGTTCCCGCCCGACGTGGACTCAGACATGGCGTAGACGCGGAGAACGGCGCGAAGCCTGCTTCACACACCGCTAACGGGCGCGCCGCCGGAAAACCGGTGAAGACAAAGGACCCCGGGGCGGCGGTCAACTCCCTGGTCCACGAGCTGCGCAGCTGCGTGACCGAGGCGGACATCGTCCAGGTCCTGTACCGCGGCGTCTCCCAGTTCGGCTACGACGTGGTCGTCCTCCAGGTCCTCGAGCGCGAGGGCTGGTACCACCGCGTCGCCGTCGACACCGGGGTGCTGCAGGACGTCCGCCGCTTCCCGCTGGCGGAGTCCGCCTTCCGGCACCTGTACGCGATGCCGAACCCGAAGACGACGTACATCCCGGCCGGCAAGGAGACCTGGAAGAAGCAGCACCAGTCCCGCGGACCGGGCGCCGGCCGCATGACCCGCTTCTCCATCTGGGTGCCGATCGAGCACCGCGGCAGCGTCGTCGCCGGCGTGGTGCTCCAGTCGTTCCGGAACCGCCGGGTGCCGGCCTCGGAGCTCGAGTTCCTCAACGAGGTCCACCGCCAGCTGGGCGTGCTCGTCGCCAACGCCTCGCTCAACGAGCTGACTCGCAACCAGGCGCGGCGCCTCGAGGCGCTGAACGCGATCGGTCGCGCCATCTCCTCCAGCCTCGACGAGATGGGCATCCTCGCGTCGCTCCACGGGACGCTCAGCGAGCTCCTGCCGGTCGACGAGCTGCGCCTGGTCTCGGTGCTGGACAGCCGCCCCGACCGGGCGCGGCTCTACACGGTCCGCGCCGGCGCCGAGCCCACGGTCCGCGAGGTCGGCATGCGCACCGCGGCGATCGGGCCGGCCCGGCAGACGATCGCGGAGGGCAAGTCGATCATCCTGCACGAGCCGGATTCGGCCCTGTGGGTGCCGATCAAGGATCGCGGCGCGGTCAAGGGCGCGCTCGGAGTCACCAGCCGCGAGCCGTACGGCTACGAGGACTCGACGGCCGCGTTCCTCGAGCTCGTCGCGGACGAGACCGCGTTGGCCCTCCGCAACGCCCGCAGCTACGAGGCCATCGAGGACCAGCGCCGGCGCCTCGAGCTCGTCAACTCGATCGGCCGCCGCCTTGCCTCCAGCCTCGACCGGTGGTCGATCATGCGGACCCTGCGCGAGGAGCTCGCGTCGTTCCTCGACTTCGACGGGTTCATCCTCGCGACGATCACCGAGACGTCCGAGGGCCCGGTCGCGGAGGGCTACCAGTACGTGGCAGGCGTCGAGGAGGTCGTGCCGCCTGTTGCGCTTGCCATGACCGGTCCGTCGCATGACGCGTTCGAAACGGGCAAGCCCGTCCTCGTCCGCAACTCGCCGTTCGCGGCGCAGTTCGAGGAGAGCGGGCTCGAGCGCGAGCGCTGGACGGTCGGCAAGGGCGCCGCCGTCTTCGTCTCCGGCCCGCCCGAGGACCAGCCGCACATCTCGCGGTCGTTCGTCTGGGTGCCGGTGACGAGCGGCGACCGCATCACGGCCCTGCTGTCGCTGCAGTCCTACCACGAGGACGCGTTCACCGAGTGGCACGTCCAGCTGCTCGAGGACCTGGCCGCCCACGTGAACCTCGCGCTCGCGAACGCCGGCCACTTCGCGCAGGCGCAGGCCGAGCGCTCGCGCCTCGAGGTCCTCCACGTCCTCGAGCTCGGCGTCGCCGGCGCCGCGGACGAGCTGCAGCTGTCGGACGCGATCTTCTACGCGGTCGGCCGCTACATGGAGGCGTCGCACATGGTGCTCGCGTACGTCGACGTCGCGGGCGACGTCGTCGGCTTCACCGGCGAGCGCGACGGCCCGCACGGAACGCTCGGCCCGACGGCGATCTCGAGCGCGCCCTTCTTCAAGCGCATGGTCGAGGCCGCGGCGACGGTGCCAGACGCTCGCGTCGAGAGCGAGGAGGAGAAGACCGGGCCGGTGGGCGGGTTCATCTTCGAGAAGTCGCCGAGCCACGTCGTGTGGGTGCCGCTGTTCCAGGACGACCGGGTGCTCGGCGGCATCGCAGCAGTGCGCTCCGACGGCCAGCGGTTCGTCCCCGACCACCTGAAGCTGCTCGAGGCGGCCGCGACGGTCGTGGGCATCGCGCTGCGCACGATGCGCCTCCACCACGCCAACCAGCTCGCCCTCGCGCAGTCGGTTCGCATCCAGGAGCTCGCCGCCCTCGCCGGCCACGAGCTGGTCAGCGTGGTCACGAACATCGCCGACCAGGCGCGGACGATGCTCGAGGGCGCCGGCGTCGTGTGCTGGGCGTTCGACACCGAGGGCCGCATCAGCGCGACGCGCGGCAGCGGCGACCCGACGGCCGAGCAGGTGCTCGCCCTCGCGGGCCTCAACTCCGAGGAGAGCTGGCGCGAGGCGCCGTCCGGCGTGATGTCGGGCGTCACCAGCGACAAGGCCTGGAGCCTGATCCCGCTCTGGTACGGCGACCGCCTGGTCGGCGCGATCGGCGCCGTGCACGCCGCCACCCACGTCGCCGAGCCGACGACCGCCGCGCTCGACTTCGCGCGCCACGCCGCGGTCGCGATCGAGAACTCGCGGCTCGTCGCCGAGACCCGCGGCCGCATCCGCACCCTCGAGGCGGTCGCCGCCTTCACCGAGCTGGACCCGACGCAGCCCCAGCGGGCGCGCGCCGAGATGGGGCGGCTCGTCGAGCGCGCGCTCGCCGCCGCGCACGGCGCGCTCTGGCTGCTCGAGGACGGCCACCTCGTGCGCCGCGCGGCCGACGGCGACGAGCTGCCGACGGTTCCGGTCGCGGACAGCGCCGAGCTCCTGCGCCTGCTCGTGTCGCCTTCGGGCAGCCGGCGCATGCGCGCGCTGCTCGACCTTCTCGGCTCGCCGGCCGACGCGTTCGCGATCCCGATCCAGGTGGAGGGCCGGCTCGCCGGCCTGCTGGTCGCCCGGATGACCGCGGGCGCCTCGGAGACGCGGCGCCTCGCGGCGGTGCTCGCCGGCCAGGCCGCGATCCTCATCGGCCAGCTCGAGCTCGTCGACCAGCTCGACCGCGAGCGCCGGATGATGCAGGCAATCCTCCGCCACTCGCCCGTCGGCGTGATGCTCGAGGACGCGGCAGGCCGCATCGTGTACGCGAACCCAGAGGTGGAGGCCATCTACCGCCTGCCCTCGACCGAGATGCCGGGCCAGACGCTGGCCGAGATCTACGCGTCCGCTGGCGCCAAGCAGGGCGACGAGGACGGCGACGACGGCACGGCGGAGCTCCGCATGCAGAACCCCGACCGCATCGTGAACGTCCGCCGCGTCGAGATCCCGGGCCTCGAAGGCGAGCCCTCCGGCGTGCTCACTCTGCACGAGGACGTCACGGCGCAGCGGCTTGCGCTCGAGGCCAAGGACCTGATGCTGCGGGCCATCGGCCACGAGGTGCGCAGCCCCGCCGCCGCCATGAAGACGACGCTCGCCGGCATCCTCCAGTGGGACGACACGATCGACGCGAAGGGCCGCCGGGCGCTGCTGCAGGAGGCGTACGAATCGTCGGACCGCCTGCTCAGCCTGGTCGAGAGCCAGCTGATCATCGCCAAGCTCGAGACGCGCCACTTCGAGCCGCACCCGGAGTCGGTCGAGGTGAAGGGCACGCTCGACGGCGTGATGAACGTGCTCACGCACCGCTACACCGACCGCGTCGCGGCCGTCGAGGTCAGCCTCCCGCCGTTCATCCCCAACGCGTACTGCGAGCCGACGCACCTTTCGATGGTCCTGACGAACCTGATCGGCAACGCGCTCGAGTACACCTCGGGGCAGGTGAAGGTGCGGGCGCGGGAGCTGCCCGAGAGCTGGCTCGAGGTGACCGTCGCGGACACCGGCCCGGGCCTTGCGCCCGGGAGCCTCAACGACGTCTTCGAGAAGACCGGCCCGGCGGGCCGGAACCGGTCGCAGGGCGGCCTCGGGCTCGGCCTGTACCTGTGCCGGCTCGTGGTCGAGCGCTCGTTCGGCGGCCGGATCTGGGTCGCCTCGAGCACGCGCACCGGCACGACCTTCAAGTTCACGGTCAGGTCTGCGTCATAGCCGACGAGACTGAGCTCTGGGTGCGCGTCGGCGGCGGCATGGAGTCGCTGCCCGACCACCGCCGCCACGGCCCGGCCGACACCGACTTCCCGCCGCCCGGAGGGCCGTGGGAACCGCTGGCGCTCGGCGGCCGGCTCGTCGGCTGGGGCGAGCACGCGGGCCTCGGCGCCGCGCGCAGGTGCGCCGAGCTGGGTGAGCAGCTCGCCGAGGAGCACCGCAACCGCCTCGTCGGCCGCCTCGGCCACAAGCTGCGCTCGGCCGTGCTCGCGCTGCAGGAGTCGGCGCGCCAGGCTGCTTTCGGAAGGCCCGAGCTGCTGGAGACGGTGTTCGAGCAGGCGCAGGAGGTCGCGCGGCGAGCTGCCGCGCTGGAGGCGGCCGCTTACGTCCCCAAGGAGCCGCCCCGCGGGGTCGTTCTCGGCGCGCTCCTGACCGCCGCGCTGCCGCACGCCGTGACGACGCTGCCGTCCGACGCGTCCGTGGTCGGCTCGGAGCCGACGCTGAAGGACGCATTCACGCGCGTTCGCGACTGGATCGGCGTCGACGACATCCGCGTGGCGGCCGAACCGCTCGGCGCGTGGTGGAAGGTGAGCGTCCGCGGCGAGGGCTCTCGGCAGCAGCTCTCCGTGCCCGAGATGGGGGAGCCCCTGGTGCGGCTGCTCGTCGACTCGCACCTCGACGGCTGGCTCGACGCCCACGACGGCTCCGCGCCCGACATCTACCTGCCTGCCTATCGTTCCCGCTGATGCCGGAGGTCCGTCGCGTCGTTGCCCCGAACCCGGGCCCCTACACCGGACCCGGCACGAACACCTGGCTGCTCGACGCCGGCCCGGTCACGGTCGTCATCGACCCGGGCCCTGACGACGAATCGCACCTCGACGCGATCCAGCGCGCGCTGAATGGTGCGCCGGTCGGCGTCGTCCTCGTGACCCACTCGCATCCAGACCACCTGCCGCTCGCCTCACGGCTGGCCGCGCTGCACGGCGCGACGGTGCGCCGCTTTCCGGAGCTCGGGGACGGTGACGTGGTGCGCGCGGGAAACCTGAACGTCACCGCGCTGCACACGCCCGGCCACAGCGGAGACCATCTCTGCTTCTGGCTCGCGGCCGACGGCGCGCTGTTCACCGGCGACCTCGTGCTCGGTCGGGGCAGCTCGATGGTCACCTACCCCGAGGGCGACGTCGCGGCCTACCTCCGCTCGCTCGACCGCGTCATCGCGCTCCGGCCGCACATCCTCTTTCCGGGCCACTGGGACCCGGTCACGGACGCGGTGCGCAAGCTGGAGGAGTACCGGACGCATCGCCTCGACCGTGAAGCCCAGGTGCGGGCCGAGCTCTCGCGCGGCCGCGGCACCGCGCGCGAGCTCACCGAGCGCGTCTATGGCAAGGAGGTCGGCGAGGAATTGCTCGCGGCCGCCGAGATGACGATGCGCGCGCACCTCAAGAAGCTCGTCGACGAAGGCGCCGCGCGCGAGCGGGCGAACGCGGGCGAGCCCGTTTTCGAGCCCGTACAGTAGGTCGGGCCTTGAAGCCTTCGATCCTTTCCCTCGCGTCCGGCGACCTCGACGCCTGGTTCGCCGCGGCCGGCGAGCCGCCGTTCCGCCGCAAGCAGGTGACGGGATGGATCGTGCGCGGCGCGCAGTCGTTTGCCGGCATGCGCGACGTGCCAAGCGGGCTGCGGGCGCGGCTGGACGATGCGTTTCGGGTGAGCTCGCTGACGCCGGTCGCGGTGTCGGAGGCCGACACCGGACTGACCACGAAGACGCTGTTCGAGCTCGACGGCGGCCACACGGTCGAGGCCGTGGTCATGCGCTACTCCGAGCGGTCGACGCTGTGCATCTCCTCGCAGGCGGGCTGCCCGGTCGGGTGTCCGTTCTGCGCCACCGGGCGCTTTCCGTTCGGCCGCAACCTCGCGGCGCACGAGATCGAGGAGCAGGCCGTCGACGCCGCGCGCCGCCTCGCGGGCGAGGGCCGGCGGCTCTCGCACGTCGTGTTCATGGGCATGGGCGAGCCGTTCGTCAACTACGACGCCGTGATGGACTCGGTGCGCCGCATCGCGGACCCCGACCGCCTCGGCATCAGCCCGCGGCGGATCGTCGTCTCGACGAGCGGCATCATCCCGAGGATCGAGCAGCTCGCGACCGAGGACATCCCGGTCACGCTCGCGATCTCGCTGCATGCGGCGCGCGACGAGCTTCGTGACGAGCTGGTTCCGATCAACCGCAAGTACCCGGTGAACGACCTGGTCGCCGCGGCCAACGCGTACGCGAACAAGAGCGGCCGGCGCGTGAGCTACGAGTGGGTGCTGCTCGCCGGGGTCAACGACACTCCGCGCGACGCGAAGGAGCTCGGCAAGCTGCTGCGCCACAAGCTCGCGCACGTGAACCTGATCCCGTTCAACCCCGTCGACGGCACGCCGTACCACGCGCCGTCGCGGGACGCCGTGCGCGGCTTCAAGGAGGCCGTCGCGGCGGAGGGCCTGAACGTCACGGTGCGCGACAACCGCGGCCGCGAGGCCGACGCGGCGTGCGGACAGCTGCACGAAAGGGTGATGCGGCAGAAGGCGGCTGCCACAACCTGACGCTCTACACCGGCGCCTCGGGGTTTTCCTATGACACCTGGAAGGGCCGGTTCTATCCGAAGACGATGCCCGGCTCGAAGATGCTCGGCCACTACGCCGCGCGGCTGAACGGCGTCGAGGTCAACGGCTCCTTCTATCGCATGCCGCCGGCGAAGACGCTCGACACCTGGGCGGCCGCGACGCCGCCTGAGTTTCGCTTCTGCATGAAGGCGAGCCGCGGCCTGACGTACTCCGCCCAGGCCTTCGACAAGGTCGGTCTCGCGCGGCTGTTCGCCGAGCGCGTCGCGCCGCTCGAATCGCGACTCGGCCCGGTGCTCCTGCAGTTCCCGCCGGTGCGCCACCTCGATCCCGCGCTGCTCGACTCGCTGCTCGGCGCGCTGCGAGGCCCGGTCGCGTGCGAGTTCCGCCACGAGTCGTGGTTCGTCGAGGAGACATACGCCGTGATCCGCGAGCACGGCGGCGCGCTCGTCGTCACCGACGAGGAGAAGTGGCCGCGCGCGCCGCTGGTCGCGCTGGGGCCGTTCGCGTACTTCCGGCTACGCCGCCGCTATCCGCCGAAGGCGCTCGCCGAGTGGATCGAGACGGTGAGGTCGGCGCTAACCGCGCACGACGACTTGCACGTCTATTTCAAGCACGATCCGCAAGCGCCTCGGCTGGCGCTTCGCGTTCAGGCCGCGCTTGGCGGCGGAGCAGGATCGGGATCGCGACGATCGCGATGATCACCATCACGGCGGACGCGAGCTGCGCCTGCCGCAGGCCGAGGAACACGGACGGGTCGGTGCGGAAGAAGCTGAGCCAGAAGCGCCCGAACGCGTAGATCCCGAGGTAGGTGAGCCCGAGCACGCCGTCGGGCAGCCTCTGCCTGAGCCGCTTGTGGAACGGCAGGATCAGGGCGAGGATCGCGAGGGTCAGGATCATCTCGTACGCGACCTCGGGGTGAACCACCTTGCCCGGCTCGCCGAGCGTGTCGGGGTTCACGTAGGTCACGCCCCAGGGCAGGTTCGTCGGCGTGCCGTGGTGCTCGCCGTTGATGACGTCGCCGATGCGGCCGATCGCCAGGCCGATCATGGCGCCGGCGCCGCCGCCGTCGATGATCTTCCAGAAAGGAAACTTCGAGCGCCACGACCACAGGAGCGCGCCGATGATCGCGCCGAACAGGCCGCCCCACTGGCTGATCCCGCCCTCGGTGATCGAGAAGATCCGCAGCAGGTTCCCGTTGAAGAACTGGAAGTTCTCCCAGACGTACAGCAGCCGGGCGCCGATGAGGCCGACGACGACCATCCAGAGGACGCCGTCGGTCAAGCGGCTCGTGTCGACGCCCTCCCGGTCGAGGAGCCACACGCCGAGCCTCGCGGCCGCGAGGATGCCGAGCACGGCGAAGACGCCGTGCCACGTGATCAGGAACGGCCCGATCTTGAAGAGGTTCGGCTCGAGGTTGATGACGATCGTGAGGAAGCTCACGAGGCGGCGCGCTCCATGCGGGTCATAGCGTCCTCCTTCGGGAGGAGCGCGAGCGTGTCGTGGATCGGCAGCGCGACCTTCTTGCCCGTCAGCGCGAGCCGGATCGGTGAGAAGACGCTGTTCTTGCTCGCGCCGGTCTCCTCGACCAGGTGGTTCAGCGCGGCCTCGATCGGCTCCGGCTTCCAGACGACATCGCGCACGGTGTCGGCGGCGCGCCTGAGGTTGGCCTTGGCGTCGGGGTCGAGCGCCGGCACCTCGGGGTCGCGCTCGAGGTAGTCGAGGTAGCCGACGGCGTCCGACAGCTTCGTCAGCCGCGTCTTCAGCGCGGGCGCGGCGCGACGCAGCGTCGCGTCATCCAGACCGGGGACGAAGGGCTTCAGCCGTTCGGCGAGCTCGTCGTCGCTGAGGGCGCGGATGTACTCGCCGTCGATGAAGTCGAGCTTCTTGCGATCGAACCGCGCGCCGGCGTGCTGCACCCGGTCGAAGGAGAACGCCTCCTGCAGCTCGGCGAAGGTGAAGATCTCCTGCTCCGTGCCGGGGTTCCAGCCGAGTAGGGCGAGGTAGTTCAGCAGCGCCTCGGGCAGGTAGCCCTGCTCGCGGTAGAGCACGAGGTTCGCCTCGGGGTGCTTGCGCTTCGAGAGCTTGCCGCCGTCCGGCGCGAGGATCAGGGGCATGTGCGCGAAGGCCTCCGGGCGCGCGTAGCCAAGCGCGTCGATGACGAGCAGCTGATACGGAGTGTTGGAGAGGTGCTCCTCGCCGCGGATGACGTGCGTGATGTCCATCGTCGCGTCGTCGATCGGGCTCGCGAAGTTGTAGGTGGGATACCCGTCGGACTTGACGATGATGAAGTCGCCGAAGAGCGCGGAATCGAACCGCATCTCGCCGCGGATCATGTCCATGAACGTGACCTCGCCGCCGGGGATCTGGAACCGGATCGCGAACTTCGTCCGGCCCTCGGGCGGGTTCTTGAGGCAGCGTCGCGAGTACACGTAGGGCCGGCGCTCCTTCTGCGCCTGCTGGCGCTCGGCGTCGAGCTCCTCGGGGGTGCAGTAGCAGCGGTACGCCTTGGCGCCCTCGACCAGGCGCTCGGCGTGCTCGCGGTACAGGTCGAGGCGCTCGGACTGGCGGTAGGGACCGTGAGGTCCGCCCCGGTCGGGGCCCTCGTCCCACTCGAGGCCGAGCCAGTGCAGCGCTTCGTAGATGACCCTCTCGTACTCGTCGCGGTTGCGCTGCAGGTCGGTGTCGTCGATGCGCAGCACGAACGCGCCGCCTCTCTGGCGCGCGAACAGCAGGTTGTAGAGGGCGGTGCTGGCGGTTCCGAGGTGGGCGAACCCGGTCGGGCTCGGAGCGATGCGCACCCGCACCGATGGCGCGTCGGGCACGGCCATATCCTACGGATGAGTCGATGCCGGGACTTTTGGCGCTGGTCGGAGGGGACGAGTTCAACCCGGGCAACGAGGACCAGGACCGCCTGCTGGTCGCGGCGGCGGGACGCGGTCCCGCCTACGTCGTGCCGACGGCGGCGGCCCGCGGTGGCCCGGACAAGGCCGTCGCGCACGCGACCCGCTGGTTCTCCGAGCTAGGGCTGACGCTCGAGGAGCTTCGCGTGCTCAAGCGCACCGACGCCAACTCGAAGGAGCTCGCGGAAGCGGCTCGCGGGGGCGGTTTCTTCTACCTCGTCGGCGGCGACCCCGGGCACGTCGTCGAGGTCCTGCGCGACTCGCGAGTGTGGTCGGCGATCTTCGAGGCGTGGCGCGAGGGCGCCGTCCTCGCCGGCTCCTCGGCGGGCGCGATGGCGCTGTGCGCCCACACCCTGATTCGCAAGACGTGGCCGAACCGCTTCGAGCGGCGGCCGACGGACGCGCTCGGCGCCGTTCCCGGGACGGCCGTCCTGCCGCACTTCGAGACCTTCGGCCACCGCTGGATCGAGTCGGCGCAGCGCGAGCTGCCCGGCGTGACCCTGATCGGCATCGACGAGCGCAGCGCCGCGGTCTGGCAGGACGGCTTGTGGCACGCGCGCGGGCCCGGCGCGGTCACGGTGATCGGAAAGACGCAGAAGCGCTTCGAAAGTGGCGCTGAGATCAAAGGACTTCCGGAGCCCGCCCGTAGACTCAGCGGAGAGTGAAGGCGTCGACCCTGTCGGACAGCCTGATCGAGGTCGGCGATCTCAAGGTCCACCACGTGCACGGCGGCCACGGCTCGCCGGTCGTGTTCATCCACGGCCTGGGCTCGTCGGGCTACATGGAGTGGCGGTTCAACCTCGCGCCCACCGCCGCGCACCACCGCGTGTTCGCGCCGGACCTTCCCGGTTACGGCCGCACCGAGAAGCCGCGCGTGAGGTACACGATCAAGTATTTCGCCCGCTTCGTCGAGCAGTACATGGAGGAGCGCCGGCTGCGCAGCGCCTCGGTCGTCGGGACGTCGCTCGGGGGGCGCGTAGCGCTCGAGCTCGCGCTGTCGCGGCCGCACCTCGCGCGCCGGCTGGTGCTCGTCAACGCGCTCGGGCTCGGACGCCCGCGGCCGCAGGCCGCGCAGATGGCCTACGGCCTGGTGACGGTGCCGCACGTCGGCGAGGCGGTGATGCGCTTCACGCGCAGCGCGCTGCGGTGGGCCTCGCCGCGGACCATCCGCCGTGTCGCCGGGCGGTTCACAGGGACGAGCATCGACCTCGAGAAGATGATGGACGACACCTACCTCGACAACCTTCGCGAGATGTACCAGACGGACGACTTCCACAACGCCTATCTGTCGACCGTCCGTTCCCTGATCCATCCGCGCGCGCTTCTCGGTGGCGACCACGACGTCAGCGCGCGGCTCGGCGAGCTCTCGATGCCGGTCCAGCTGATCTGGGGCGCGGACGACCCGCTGTTTCCCGTCGAGCACGCGACGCGCGCGCACGCCATGATTCGCGACTGCCGGCTCACGGTGATTGAGGGCGCCGGCCACACGCCGCAGGCAGAGCGGCCGGAGGAGTTCAACCGCGTCCTCCACTCCTTCCTCGGATAACAGACCCCCACCACGGCAGTACACCGGTCCGGAATACCGCGCGCTCGTCAACGCGCCGCTGGACCCGCTCGTCCATCCGGCGCCGAAGGAGCCGCCGCGCTTCTACCTCTTCGTGGTCGCGCTGGTGCGGGTGCTGATCCGGCTGTTCTGGCGTGTGTCCGTCACCGGTCTCGAGAACATCCCGAAGGCGCCGTTCATCATCGCGGCGAACCACCAGGCGTGGTACGACCCGGCGTTCATCATCCCGTTCTTTCCGACGACGCAGATGGTCTACACGATGGCCAAGCGC
>Ga0070741_10001609_pt1 | contig 67162 bp, 59 predicted proteins | sample Coa_R1_4_FD_66440 | JGI IMG/M metagenome (GOLD analysis project Ga0070741, IMG submission 66440) | Surface soil microbial communities from Centralia Pennsylvania, which are recovering from an underground coalmine fire - Coalmine... | ecosystem: Environmental > Terrestrial > Soil > Unclassified ...
CCTTTCGGACTCGTGGCACCAGATAAACATCCGATCTCTGACGCCGATGGAATCGTGCTACTCCATTTTCATCCGATTGCTGGTGCGCCGCAAGGCGAATGGGGAACTCCTCTGAAAATAGCCCCTCACCCCCGACCCCTCTCCCAAAGGGCGAGGGGAGATTTTCATGCATGGTGACGCGCTAGGGCGCATGGGCGATTCCGCTGAAAATACCCCCCCCCCTCTCCCAAAGGGCGAGGGGAGATTTTCATGCATAGTGACGCGCTAGGGCGCATGGACGATTCCGCTGAAAATACCTCCCCTCTCTCCCAAAGGGCGAGGGGAGATTTTCATGCATAGTGACGCGCTAGGGCGCATGGACGATTCCGCTGAAAATACCTCCCCCCCTCTCCCAAAGGGCGAGGGGAGATTTTCATGCATGGTGACGCGCTAGGGCGCATGGACGATTCCGCTGAAAATACCCCCCCCCTCTCCCAAAGGGCGAGGAATGACCTGCGTAACATCAGTTACCAATCAAAGCGTTGTGAAACATCCTCAAGGTACGTACGCCGCGCGGCAGTATCGGAAATGAACGCGGCGATTTCGTTCATCACCGCACGCGCCTGCGCGCGTTTTTCATCTGCTTCGGACGCGCGCCCTAGCGCGCGCAAACTTGTCGCCGCCGCGAGACGCGCCTCCAAAAGCGTCGGACGCATGCGCATGGACGCGGCACGCGTTTCCGCTTCGTCCAATCGCGCGAGCGCGCGTTCGTGCGCGCCGCGCGCCGCGTCCACTTGCCCCTCGGCGAGCGCGACCAGAGCTTGGTAGGGACGCATCGCGTGTTCATCGGCGAGCGCGCGCGCTTGGTCAACATAATTCTGTGCCGCGTCGAAATCGCCGCGCCGTTTGGCGAGTTCTGCCAAGCCGAGCAGATTGCGTGGGCGCATGAGGAGCCGAAAGAACGAAGCAAAGTCCAACGCGCGCTCGAACAATTTTTGCGCCAACTCGAAATCGCCGAGATTGACCGCGCACCAGCCAATGTCCGCCCATGCGCCGCCGTTCGACATGCCGCCGACGGGCGATTCGGATAACGCGAGGGCGTCCTTGTGGTACGCCAGCGCGCTGGCGCGGTCCATGCCCGCTTCCAGCATCACGCTGCCCAGCGGCGCTTTGGACATGACCACCATAAAGGGCATGAAGCCGCGAAAAGGTTCCGCCGCGCGCAGCGCGGTTTGCAAGACGTTCGCCGCCGCGCTGTATTCGCCGCGCTGCCAATAGACCCAGCCCGCGCCACATGCGCCAAACACAACCATCATGGACAAACCGATGCGGTCGCCGATGTCCGCCGCTTCTTCGCCCGCCGCGATAGCCGCGTCCAAATCGCCGCGGCGCCAATGCAGCAGCGCCTGCGTCGTCTTGATGTCAGCATAAAATTCGCGATTGTCCAAATCGAACGCCATCGCCAATCCTTCCGCCGCGACCTTTTCCGCCTCGTCAAAACGGAGCATGAATGTGTACGCGCTCGTAAGATGCGCGAGCCCCCAAAGAATTTGTTCTTGGACGTTGAGCTCTTTGCCGACCTGCACCGCGCTGCCAATATAGCGCATCGCGGTGTCAAAGTCCGCCCTGCCGACGCTGATTTGGCAGCGAATCACGAACATTTCGCCGAGACCGACCTTGTCTTGATATTCTCGCGCGAGGCGTTCGGCTTCCAGCAGCAGCGGTTCCGCTTGTTCGACTTGTCCCATCCGCAAAGACAGCACGTTGGCTTGCTTATTGAGCGCGGAAATTTGCATCAGCACATCGCCGTGCGCTTGGCCCGCGTCGAGCATTTCTTGGAAAACAGAGACCGCGCGCGGCAGTTCGGTCGTAAACGTCAAGGCACCGCCGAGCCCTTCGTACGCCCGACGCAGCGTGGGCACGTCGCCGATTTGCCGCGCGATGTCTTTGGCGCGCGTATAGTACGCTATCGCCTCCGTCGTCGCGTACGCGCGCGCGGCGCGGTCCGCCGCTTCCAAAACGAACGGCAGCGCGCGGGCGTTCTCTTGCGCGTCGAGCCAATGCCGCGCAATTTCATTCACGCGGTCCGGTTCCTGCTGCTCCAAATACGCGGCGGCGCGTTTGTGCAGCGCGCGGCGTTTTGCCAAAAGCATCGAATGGTACGCCGTCTCTTGCGTGAGCGCGTGTTTGAATAGATAGGAAGGCTGCGGTGAGCGTTCCGTACTCTTGCGGCGAACGAGTTCGCGCGCTTGCAGTATCTCGAGCGCAGGTTCGAGCGAAACGGGCGCTTCGTACAACGCCAGCAGCGGCGCGTATTCAAATTCGCGTCCGAGCACGGAAGCCGTTTGCGCGGTACGTTTCGATTCTTCGTCCAGGCGGTCGAGGCGCGCGGTGATGACGCCCGCGAGCGTATCGGGAATCGTGAGGTTGGAAATTTCGCGCGTGGCGCGCCAGCGATTGCCGTCGCGCACCACCAACTTTTGGTCGAGCAGCGAACGAATCACTTCTTCGACGTAAAACGGGTTGCCTTCCGCTTTTTGCAAAATCAACGCGCGCACGCTTGCGGGCAAATCTTCGATTTCCAAAAGATTGGCGACGAGTTCGCGCGACGCGGCTTCGTTCAGCGGTTGGAGTTCGAGCACCGAGAAACGAGAAACGAGAGTTTGCCGAATCTGCTCCAACAACTGCCACGCGGGGTCGGTCTTGTTGGGACGCAGCAAAAGCAAAAACAGCAGCGGCGCCTGTTCCGTCATCGGCAGCAACTCGCGCAACATTTCGAGCGAGGTCGCGTCTGCCCAATGCAAATCTTCAAACACAATCACCGTCGGCTGCTGCGCGGCGAGCGCGCCAATCACTTGCGCCGTCGCTTGCATGATGCGCCCGCGCAAAAATGGCGGCATGAGATAACGTACGCGTTCCAAATCCTCGCCTGTGAGTCCAATACCCATCAACGTGGCGAGAAACGGCGCGAGCGCGTCCGTTTGCGCGCCGACGAGTTCATGCAGTTTCGTTTTGAGTTTGGCGTATGCCTCCGCGTCCGCGTCGCCGACGTGAATGTCCATGACCTGACGGAACAAATCCACAAACGGCGCGTACGGCGTCTGTGTTTCGTACGAGAGCGCGCGCGCTTCAAACCAGCGTATCGCGTATTGCGTATCGCGTATCGGCGCGGACTCATCATCCGCGTTCTGCGATAGGCGATTTGCGATAGGCGATTTCAGTAGTTCCGCAACGAGCCGCGATTTTCCCAAGCCCGCTTCGCCGATGACGGCAACGATTTGTCCGCGTCCGTTCAACACATCGTTCACGCGTTCTTGCAAAAGGTTCAATTCCTGCGCGCGCCCGACGAGCGGCGAAGTGAGACCGACAATGCCGCGCTGCGATTCGCGGTGGGCTTTGACGCCGACGACGCGATAGGCGTTGACCGGTTCGGCTTTGCCTTTGACGGCGAGCGCGCCGAGCGGCACCAATTCCATTGCGTGACGCGCCAACCGCGCGGTATTTTCGGCAATCACAATCGTGCCGGGTTCGGCGGCTTGTTCCATGCGCGAAGCGAGATTGATGGCGTCGCCCATCGCGGTGTATTCCACGCGCAAGTCACTGCCCACTTCGCCGACGACGACGAGTCCGGTGTTGATGCCGACGCGTACCGCAAAATTTTCAATGCCGCGCGTGCGCTGCACTTTGCGCGCGTACTGCGCGATTTTTTCTTGCATCGCGAGCGCGGCGAGACACGCGCGTTCGGGGTCGTCTTCGTGCGCGAGGGGCGCGCCAAAAAACGCGAGAATCGCATCGCCCATCAAACGCGCGAGCGTGCCTTCGTACCGATACACCGGCTCAATCAACGCATCGAACGCGCCGTTCATAATTTCCAAAATCTCTTCGGGGTCGCGTTCATCGCCGAGCGCGGTGGAACCTTTGACATCGCAAAATAAAATGGTGACGATACGGCGTTCGCCTTCCACCTTGCCCGTGCGCGACTGCAAAAGGCGCTGCGCGAATTCTTTCGGCACGAGCTTTTCGAGGCGCGCGACATCCGGAGACTGGGGATTGGAGACTGCCGACTGATCACCGACCATGGTTGTCTGTGGTCTGTGGTCTGTCGTCTGTAATTTGAATCCGCAGTTCTCGCAGAATTTCGCAGTGGGCGTATTCTGATGTTGGCAATTCGGACACTGCATGGAGATTCCTCCGAACGTGATTTTGTCGGCACAAGCCAAGACGTTCGAGGCGAATTTGCCAGACCCAAAAATCTTCAATTGTTGTTCATTCGCGGAAAAGTAGCGGTGAGGAAAAAAGGACGCGCGGATGATGTGCCCAATTCTAGACGATTTGAACGGTTGGTCAAGGGGGTTCCAACACCGCGTTCCCGCGTGTGATGCCAAGCCACAGCGGCGTCGTAATGAAACTGACACAATTCATGGCGCGATTGTGTGATAGAATGGCGCACCATTCACCGCGACGCGCACTGCCCGGATTGCGCCGCGTATTCGGCGAATCAACACCTCCCGGCACAAATGGGACAAACTCCCATGACAACGGGATACATTGACGGACACAATGGGCGCGGAAAACGCGCGGGTCTTGGCAAAAATCACGCCGGGAGGACAAATGTTAAAAACCATTCTCAAGTGGGTGGGCATCGTGCTCGCCGTCATCGTCGTGCTGCTGCTCATTGCGGTCGGCGCTATCTATTTCATCGGGCAGTCCAAATTCACAAAAACGTACAATATCCAAGTCGAGAACGTCGCGATTCCCAACGATGCGGCATCCATCGAACGCGGCAAACATTTGGTCACGGTTTTATGCACGGGCTGTCACGGCGAAAATCTCGCGGGCACCGAATTTTTCAATGACCCGAACGGCTTGGGAGTTATCCACGCGAAAAATTTAACGCGCGGCAAGGGCGGCATTCAGAATTTCTACATGGATGTTGATTTCGTTCGCACCCTGCGGCACGGCGTCCGTCCCGATGGCACATCCGTGTTTGTGATGCCCGCCGCCGATTTTCATTATTTGAGCGACCAGGATTTGGGCGACATTATCGCGTATCTCAGAACGCTGCCGCCGGTGAACCAAGAATGGGCGCCAAAACAATTCACCTTCATGGGCATGATGTTGACGGGCTTGGGCGCGTTCGATAACTTTATTGGCGCCGAGCAAATTGACCAGATCGGACCGCGTCCCGTTGCTCCGGCAGTGGGCGTCACCGCCGAATATGGCGGCTATTTGGTGCGCCTCAACGGCTGCCGCCATTGTCATGGGACACAATTGTCCGGCGGCAAAGTGGACGACCCGACGAGCAATCTGCACGGTCCGAATTTGACACCCGGCGGCGAACTCGCGGCGTGGAGTGACGCGGATTTTATCAAGACGCTGCGCACGGGTGTAACACCTTCGGGGCATCCACTCGACCCGATGATGCCGTGGAAAGAATTTGGGCGCATGACCGATGCTGAATTAAAAGCCGTCTTTATGTATTTGCAAGCGCAGCCCAAACTGCCGACGACGTTGCAATAAACATGCGCGCGACAATGCTATAATTTGCGCGTGCTTGCAAAATTCGACTCGCCTGAAACGCGATGATTTGGTTTGCGCCAAATCATCGCGTTTTCCTTTTTCCCATGCAAACAATCGGCTTGATCGGTTTGGGGCTGATGGGCAAACCGATGGCGCAAAATTTATTGCGCGCGCATTATTCACTCGTCGTGCACAATCGCCGTCGCGCGGCGGTGGACGAATTGGTCGCGCAAGGCGCGCGGGCGGCAGGGTCGCCGCGCGAAGTGGCGGAACAATGCGATGTGATTTTTACGATGCTGCCGAATCCCGAAACGGTCGCAGAGGTCGTGAACGAAATTTTGGCGCACGCGCGCGCGGATACGATAGTGATTGATTGCAGCACCAGTCATCCGCGCCTTGCGCGCGAATTGGCGGCGCGCGGCGCACCACGCGGCATTTTCGTCCTCGACGCGCCCGTTTCCGGCGGACAAGTCGGCGCGCAAGAAGCGACGCTTTCCATCATGGTCGGCGGCGACGCGGACGCGTTTTCGCGCGTCCTGCCGATTTTGCGGCATCTCGGCAAAAACATTGCACATGTCGGCGGCGCGGGCGCGGGACAAATCGTCAAAGCCGCGAATCAAATCATCGTCGGCGTGACGATTGCGGCGGTGGCGGAAGCATTGAATTTTGTCGAAAAAGCGGGCGTGGACGCGGAACGCGCGCGCACAGTCATGCTCGGCGGATTTGCGACGAGCCGCGTTTTGGAGCTGCACGGGCGCCGTATGGTGGAACGAAATTTTGCGCCGGGCGGACGCGCCGAAACGCATCTGAAAGATTTGACGATTGCGTTGGACGTGGCGCGCATGCATCGCGCGCCGCTGCCCCTCACACAGCGCGTCGCCGAGATGTATCAGGAATTGGTTGCGCGCGGTTTCGGCGGCGAAGACCATTCTGCCTTGTGGCGCGTCCTCGCGGACGAGTGGGACGCGGGTTGAGAGCAAAAAAGATTGACATGCGCCCATTTTTTTGGTATATACGGCGCTAACAATTTCATAGCCATTTGTCCGCGCTTTTTCATCCAGAGAGGTGGAGGGATAACGGCCCAAAGAAGCCCGGCAACCAGTCGTCACAAGGCAGTGACGAGTCTCGGTGCCAACTCCGGCGGAATTTCGTCGTTTAGGAGCGATTCCGCGAGATGAAACAAGCGTAGTGAGCTGTGCTCGTATGTGTCGAGCCAGTGTGTCACTGAACCCTATCCACCTCTCCAAAAAATTTTTGGAGAGGTTTTTTGTTTCACGCGCGTTCCGTCTTGTCGAGACGTTATGCCATAACGTCTCTTCGGGGCGCGGAAAAAGCGGCGGACAGGAAAAGGAAGAAGGCAGTATGTCGTTCTTACGCGGCTTGCGCTGTAAAGAATGCGGCGCAACCTATCCAGCAGAAGCGATCTTTGTGTGCGACGAATGTTTCGGTCCGCTGGAAGCGATTTACGATGAAACGGCGCGCAACGCGCATGTTTCGCACAAGACCATTGCGCAGGGTCCGCGCACGCTGTGGCGTTATCACGATTTTTTGCCGAGTGAATATACGCCGCGTGTAGATTTGTCCGACGGGTGGACGCCGCTGCTGCCCGCGCGCAATCTCGGACGCGCGTTGGGGCTGCGCAATTTGTATTTGAAAAACGATACCGTCAATCCGACGTTTTCGTTCAAAGACCGCGTGGTGTCGGTCGCCGCCGCGAAAGCGTTGGAATTGGATTTGCCCGCGTTAGCGTGCGCGAGCACGGGCAATCTCGCGGGCGCGGTCGCGGCGCACGCGGCGCACGCGGGCTTGCCGTCGTACGTTTTCATTCCCGCCGATTTGGAACCCGCCAAAATTCTCAGCGCGGCGATTTATGGCGCGACGATTGTGGCGGTGCAAGGCGATTACGACCAGGCGAATCGTTTGGCAACCGAAGCGGCGGAAGAATACGGCTGGGGTTTTGTGAACATCAACTTGCGTCCGTATTACGCGGAAGGTTCCAAAACGCTCGCGTACGAAGTCGCGGAGCAACTCGGTTGGCGCGCGCCCGACCGCGTCATCGTTCCCATTGCCAGCGGCGCGCTGTACACCAAAATCAATCGCGGCTTTGAAGAATTGTACGACGCGCATTTGATTGCGGGACCCTTGCCCAAAATGATTGGCGCGCAAGCGGCGGGCTGCGCGCCCGTCGCCAACGCGTTCGCGCAGCGCACACGCGAGATTACGCCGGTCCAAGCGCGTTCGATTGCGAAATCGCTGGCGATTGGCAATCCCGCCGACGGGCGTTATGCGCTCGACGCCGCGCGCAAATCGGGGGGGGGTGTTTTTTCCGTGCCCGAAAGCGCGGTGGCGGAAGGCATGGCGCTGCTCGCGCGCACCGAAGGTATTTTTGGCGAAACGGCGGTGGGCGTGACGATTTCCGTTTTGAAAAAATTGACGGACGCGCGCGCCATTGACCCTGACGAAACGGTTGTCGCGTATCTGACCGGCAACGGTCTAAAAACGCGCGAAGCCATCGAACACGTCGCGCACAAACGCATAGACACCGAACCGAATCTCGAAGCGTTCCAACGACAATTTGAACCGAAAGTTTTTGCTATCGCCCAGTAGAATCCGCGAATAACACGAATAACGCGAATAAAATTTGTGGAGATTCGTGTTATTCGTGGATCAAGAATGAGAAATTAAAATGGCTACCAAAATCAAAATCCCCACACCGCTGCGGCGGCATACGAACGGACTCGCGACCGTGGAAGTGAACGGCGGCGCGACCAGCGTACGCGCCGCGCTGACCACATTGACCGCGCAATATCCAACCATCGGCGAACGCTTATTCGATGGACAAGGTCAAGTCAAGTCGCACATCAACATTTTCCTCAACAACAAAGACATTCGTTTTCTGAACGGACTCGACACGCATGTGCGCGACGGCGATACGGTGGTGCTGCTGCCCGCGCTGGCTGGTGGATAGCGCGGCGGCGGCGCCAAGACGAGAGCGAATCGAATACGATTCGCTCTTTTTTTTCATGCGCCGCAATCCCACACAAGTACTCTTCTCAAACCACGCGACGCCGAGTACAATTTCATTCCGAGTCGCTAGCATCGCTTTACATGCATAAATCCGCGTATCGAAATGTGGTTCCGCGCCAAGAAACGTATCATGCGCGACAAAGGAGGACATTTTGAAACACCCACCCAAAATCATTCTCAGCGCGCTGCTGGCGCTGTGTGCGGTCAGCGGCATCGTCGCTTTGGCAAGCGCGGCGCCGCTCCTGCAAGACAACAATCCCATCGTCATCATCAACCAGCCGCCCAGCAACAGCAGTTACATGCAAGGCGACATTATCTCGGTCGAATCGCTTTCGGCTTCGCCGGTCGGAATTGTGCAGGTGGATTTGTTGGTGGACGGACAGGTCGTCCACAGCGACACAACGCCGGGCGATTTGCCGCAAGTGCAGTACACGCTCATTCAACGCTGGATTGCCAATGTCGCGGGCACGCACGTCATCACTGTTCGCGCCACCGACACGGAAAATCAAACGGGGCAAGCGTCCATCAATGTGACCGTGCAAGCGAATACGCCGACGCCGATTCCCACCAACGTTCCTCCGCCAACAGCAACGCCGATCACGTGCGAGTTGGACGCGGCGTTTGTTCGCGATGTAACCATTCCGGACAATACCGTGCTCGCGCCCGGCGCGACGTTTGTGAAAACATGGAGCCTCCAAAACAACGGCACGTGCGTGTGGGACCCCGCGACCGTCGCCGTGTTCGTGAGTGGGACGCAAATGGCGGGCGGGTCGCCGTCGCCGGTCGGAAGCATTCAGCCGGGGCAAACTTTCAATCTCTCCATCAATTTTGTCGCGCCGACTGCGCCCGGCGCCTATCGCAGCAGTTGGAAACTGCAAGCGGGTAACGGCACACAGTTCGGCGATACGTTCTATGTGAAAATTGTCGTCCCCGGCGCGCCCACGCCGACGCCCATTCCGCCGCCGCCGCCGCCCCCTCCTCCACCGAGCGGATGTCAAGGCACGCCGCAAATCAGTTCCTTTACGGTTGACAATTCGACCATTCGCAAAGGACAAAGCACCACACTGCGTTGGGGCTTGGTCGGCAACGCCGATTCGGTCTTTCTGCAAACGCCGGACGGCAGCGGCGGCGTCGCCACACCCGGTCAAGCGACCGTTCAACCGCAGCAGACGAGCACCTACACGCTCGCGGCGTACTGCAAAGGCATCCTCGCCCAAGCACAGCTGACCATCAATGTGCAAGGCGGCGGCGGTGGCGGCGGCAAAGGCGCGCAGGGCAGCATCAACGGCATGGAGGTTGGCAAAAACGGTAACGCTTGGCTGGTGCGCGTCTTTTATTCGTGGAATGGCGCGGGCGGTCCGGCGCAAGTGTGCGCGAGCGCGCCGGGCAGTTCCAGTTATCCGTGCACGAATGCGCGCGTTGACGCACCCTACGCGGTTTTGAACCTGAACGGCAAAAATATCGGACGCGTGACCGCGTGTCTTTTGGATCGCGGCGGCGGCGAAGTTGCGTGCGGAACCAATTAGGAGCCACTCATGTCATTTGAAAACAAAAACAACCTGCGTCCGTTTGTCCTTGCCGCGAGCGCGTTCGTCGGCGCCGTGTTCGTCATGCTGTTCGCCCTGCAAATTCCCGTGACCGTTTCGGCGCATCCCGCGCAGCAGCAAGCGACGCCAACCACGGCGGCAACCGCCGTTGTCTCGCCAACCGTCACCGGCAAAACCAACGCGTGCGGCGTTGTGATTTCCGACAAGCCCATTTCACAAACCGCCAATGTCACTTCAACCATTATCGCGGAAGCGCCAACGCCGACGATCGCGTCCACCACTGTCGCCACCGCGACGAATATCGTTTCGCCGACGGCAAAAGTTTTACGCATCGGCGAAGACGTCTATCCCGCCGTACTCGACCCGCAGCGTGCGTCGTTTGTTAACGAATTTGAAATCCTTACGCTCGCGTACGAAGGACTCGTGCGCGTGGACCCCGACGGCAATATCGTTTTGGCAGCGGCAGAGAAATACGCATTCAACGCCGACGGCACGCAGCTCACGTTCACGCTGCGCGACAATCTCAAACGCGTGGACGGCACGCCGGTGACCGCGCAAGATTTTGCCGCCGCCATCAAACGCGGACTCGACCCGTGTCTCGGCGGACGGCAGTACGCGTCGGTGTTGTACGATATTCAAGGCGCGCAAGAAGTCAGCAATTTCGACATTGACAACAAAACGCAAGCGGAGCTCCAGCAGGCGATGGATAATGTCGGCATCCAAACGCCCGACGCGAAAACGCTGACGTTTGAATTTGCCAAACCGGTGGGCGACTATTGGTTATATCTGACCAGCTTGCCAATCTTTTTCCCGACCGATACAAAACTTGCCGCGACCGCGCCGGACGGTTGGGCGGATGTGGCGGGCAATCACAACGGCAATGGTCCGTTCGTGATTCTCAATCTGGACGAAGGCAACCACATCACGCTCGCCGCCAATCCGAACTATCGCGGCGGCAAGCCCACCCTCGACCGCATTGAATTCACATACAATCCCGATACGCAGGCGCTGCTCGACGCGTACAAGAACGGCGCGTTGGATGTGGATGCCGCCGTGTCGCCCGACTTGATTCCGCAAATTATGAGCGACACGTTCAAGAGCGAATTTTTTGAATATCCGGGCGCGAGTACGTACATGTTGGCGTTCAACAACACGGTGAAACCGTTCGACGACCGCATTGTGCGTATGGCATTTTCGCAAGCGGTTGACCGCGCGGGATTTGTCAAAGATGTGCTGCAAGGCGCGGGCGCGCCGACCACGCGGTGGATTCCTGCCGGCATTCCGGGCAATCAATCCGACAAACCCGGCGTGCCCGATTCCGACCCGCAAGCCGCCGTCAAGACGCTGGTAGAGAACGGGTACGGTACAGCGGACGGTCAAGTGGATTGCGCGAAACTCGGCGCGCTCAAATTCACCTATCCCGATGCGCCGAGCAACAAACAGCAAGTGGATTACCTCGCGGCAAATCTCGAAAAAGTGTTCGGCTGCCCCATCATGCCCGAACCGGTCAATCCCATCGAATACACGCGTCGCGTCCGCAGCATTCAAACCAGTCCGCAAATGACGCTGCGGAATTGGATTGAAGATTTTCCGCATCCGCAAAATTGGCTGAGCACGTATTGGACGTGCGGCAGTTTCGCCAAACGCTACGGCTATTGCAATGTCAATCTCGACCAAACGTTGAGACAAGCCGACGCGGCAAGCGACATTGAATCGGCAGTGAAACTGTATCAACAAGCCGAAGACATTCTCATCGCCGATGTGCCGGCGGCGTTCTTGTACAACGGGATGAATCTGCAATTGGTTAAACCGTACGTCTTGGGACCGTCCGCGCATACCAGCCCGCGCGATGCGGGATGGATTGGCGAATGGGGTCCGGTGACCGAATACGACATTGACCTCAGCAAGGTGCCCGACACATATCCGAAACAATAGCCGTATGGCGAGGAGGCAAACATGAAACGAATTTTAATCATCGCGTTCGGCATTGCATGGGTGATAGCAATCACCGCCATTTTGTTCGGCGCGCCCGTTGTTCAAGCGCGTCCGTCCGCGCAAGCGACCGCGACGCCGACGACGCCGGCATCCACCGACGCCGCCGCGAAATATTGCACCGACAAAGGTGGAACGGTCACGACGCGTTATCCAACGTACAACACGAACGCGCCGCAAACGCAGTGGCTGCGTTTGGCGGGTTCGCGCGATTTTTGCGCTTTCTTGTCACAGCCCGACAGCAGTGGTTTCCAATCGCACATCGAAATCGCGCTCGATACGCTTTACACCGACCAACCGACGCTGGCAGTGCTTGCGTATTTGGAACCCGTCGCGCTGCCGCCGTTCACGGGCGCGAATCCCGCGACGCTGTATTGTCAAAAATTGGGCGGCACCGATATTTGGGGCGGCGAAAATAATGCGGCAGGCGGCGGCTGGGTCACCGACGCGCCGGACAGCGCGACCAATTTCCAAGTCGTCGGCATGTGCATGTTCCCCGACGGTTCCGCGATAGATTCGTGGGGTTTGACCTACAAAGCCAACGGCGTGGTGCGCGGCACAGACTTGAGCAAGGTGGTGCGCTATCAGCCGTCGCAACTGCCCAATGTGTTCACCGGCGGCGCGAGCGCGAATCAAGCGGGAGCGGGCGATGTGGACAAAACACTGACGAAAGCGGACAATGGTTCCAAGCTGACGCTCAAAGTGGGCGATGTGTTGAACGTGGCGCTCGACAGCAATCCGAGCACAGGGTATTCGTGGCAGATCAAAGCGAATGACCAAAACATTTTGCTGCCATTAGGCAAACCGCAATTCAGTCTCGGTAATCAAACGCCGATGCCGGGCGCGGGCGGTACGGAAACGTTTCAATTCAAAGCATTGGCAAAAGGACAAACGACACTCACGCTGGTGTATCTGCGTCCATGGGAAACGAACGTAACGCCGACGCCGAATGATACGTTTACGGTGACGGTGACGGTGGAATAAATGCGACAGCGCGGGTGCGAGCCCGCGCTGTTGTTTTTTGGGACGCGCTTTTTCTTTTCCGGCGGGCGAATGAATTCGCGACAACGGAGCGCGAAACCGACCTTCGTCGGTTTCAGGTGAGTCGCCATCATTTGCCGCGAATAGGAAATGCGTCCTGTTGCCGTGTTGCCGCAGCCCATTGCGATACGCCATCGGATTTGCTAAAATGTGTGACAATCATTTTTCTTGCCAGGAGCAACGGTGCGCTACTCGCCTTATTTTGTTTTTATCGCCGCTCTATTTGTGACCTGCCTCATTACCGCCAACATCATCGCCGTCAAACTCATTGACGTATTTGGCTTGATTCTCCCCGCGGCGGTAATCATTTTCCCCATCAGTTACATTTTTGGTGATGTCCTCACCGAAGTTTACGGTTACGCCGCGTCCCGCCGTGTGATATGGTTGGGCTTTCTCTGCAATCTATTCACGGTCATCGCGATTTGGCTGGGGGGGTTATTACCGGCTGCTTCGTTTTGGCAGGGGCAAAGCGCGTACGACATGATTTTGGGATTTACCCCGCGCTTGCTGCTGGCATCGTTTCTTGCGTATCTCGTCGGCGAGTTTGCGAATTCGCTAGTGTTGGCAAAAATGAAAATCGCCACCAATGGTCGCTGGTTGTGGACGCGCACCATTGGCTCGACGATTATCGGTCAGGGTTTGGACTCACTCGTATTTATTTCGATTGCGTTCGCGGGAGTCATTCCACTCGATGGCTTGGCGAATGCAATTGTGACACAGTGGTTGTTCAAGGTCGCGTACGAGACATTGGCAACGCCGTTGACTTATGCCGTGGTGACGTGGCTAAAACGCGTCGAAGGAGTGGACACATTCGACCGTGGCACAAACTTTAATCCGGTCGCGTTTGGAGAATGATTCGCACACCTCAAAAGATGTCAACCCATTCACGCAAATTGCTTTTAATTGCTTGTTCCAATCGCAAAATTCGCACCAAAGGATTACTCCCCGCCATTGAGCGTTATGACGGTGTGAATTATCGCGTCATTCACAAATTGCAGCGCGAGGGCAAGTTTCCCAAAAATGTGGACGTAAAGATTCTCTCCGCAAAATTTGGGCTGATTGACGCGCTGACGCCGATTCCTTATTATGACCGGCGAATGGACGTGCAGCGCGCAAAGGAATTGCACCACCAAGTCATACGCGAATTGGCTCGGATAGTCAATGAACCGTATGAAGAAATTTTTGTTAACATGGGAAAGACCTATCTTGGCGCGATGGAGGGATATGCCGCCCTACTGCCTAACACAAAGGTGAAATTCGCGGAAGGTGGCATCGGGCAAAAGATGGCGGCGATGCGGGGTTGGCTCATGTCCGCATAGATAAATGGAGTTTGAATGTCAACTATCTCCGATATTTACGAAAGCTATCGCACCGCCTTGAATTTTTCGCGCGACAAATATACCGAGATGTATAACGGGCGTGCTGAAAATGCACGTGATTTCTACAATGCTTTTTTGCACGAACTCATTTGCTCGTTTCAAACACACTTTACCGAAGAGAGCCCACAACGCGCGCTACATACTTACATCGAACGATTCTTCGGCGGCAAAACGATTGACTTTGTTGCGATTGATGGGCACAATGAAAAAAAGACTTTTCAGGATTTCATTGTTTTTGCCGCTTGCGCGTATGGCGCCAAGGGCCAAGTCAATCTTGGCGATAATCCTCCAACTATCCAATATCAGAAATGGACGATTGACAAAGATGTTTCGATGGTCACGTACATCCCTGTGCCATTCTCCCAATTTGCAGATGTCATTGACCAAGAGCATCGAGAAACCTTTCTGGTCTCAGACAGCGAAAAAATAGATTTGTCCAGCATTGACACGCGCATGATGGAATTGGCAGAAGTCTATCTGGCATACAATGTCGCGTCATCCTCGACATTGGAACGCCCGCGCATGATTCTGCTTGACCGTTCATCAAGCAGTATGTTAGCTGATGTGGCATTTCAGCCAGAGACCTTGCCAATGTTGAATTATCCGTATGACCGACGCCGATTGACGATTGAAGATGCTACTGTTGCATTGGCGCACCCGTTCAATCAGGCACTGGGTATACCAACTGTCAAACGTTTTCGCCAATATATGGCGTTGATTGCCGAGTTTCATCGTCAGCGATCCAAGTCCATTCACTTGGGCAAGTTTGCGCGTGAACACCAAATCGAGATTGCGGCGCTCCGCGATGCGTTGGATTATTTGACCAAGCCGCGCCCGCATGGCAACCAAATTATTCCGCCATTTGCGCGAATCGAAAATCGCGGGGGTGAAGATTGGCTTGTCACGGAAACGAATTGTGCTACTTCGTGGGCATATACGGTCAGTTTGTTCGAAAACATATGCCATCGGCTTTTTATCGAAAAAGATCAACAGGCATTGCTGTATGAATCACCTGATGAATATGGTGTAGCGCGAATGCGCTGGATGTCACCTGATGATATTCGCTTTTTGATTGCAGTCGGCTTGCGGGCGTTGATTGAAAAATGTTGGGAACGCAAAATTCTATTGACGGGCATCATCAAAGATTCTGCCTCGCGGTATTTTTCGCGCAATTACATGGGCGTTATGAAACTCCTTGCGGCACATGCAGCGGGTGAAGGATATCCTGATTTGGTTGAATTGGATGTGCGTCAGTTACCTTGGACGGACCGAATACTTTTGGAACTGCTGCCACTTATTGCTGATGACTTGAATGCGCCTTGGGCGACCATCGAGTTCGATTCAACATACATGACCTTACATGCCGAAGCCGACGACAAAGGACGTCCCAAAATCGCGGGAGTCAAGCAGTTCATTGTCGCTCCCGAACGGCTCTTTGCGCGCTCATTGGGGCAATTCTTTTTGAAACGAGAAAAGGCAACACCATTAATGGGGCACGTTGTTTTTATTGATCGCTTGATCTTTCCCGAATGGGATCAAGATGCGTTGAGCCAAGTGACCATTCAAACACCCGCGCTCGGACGCATTCAACCATTGTGCTATCCAACGCGCGACACGATGAATGTCGGACAAATGCTCAACATGTATTTGCTCAACATTCTTACGCGCAATCACTTTCCCGAAGTGATTGGCTACCCTGACCCATTGCATAAAGCGGATTGGGGTGCAAAATCGGTGGGCAAACGCATTGGTGAAATTGTCGCATCCAGCACGTTTTCGTTTCGTTCACAGCCGCTTCATCGCACCTTTCGCGATTTGCGCGATTCTTTTCAGCGATAGGAGAAATCCATGTTTGTCCCGAACATTGTCGGCACTTTGATGCGGGTCGAAGAAGACCCGATTACGCGCTACCAGTACGAGATTTGGTTCGACTATACGCGCAACGCGATCAATACGATTGCCGAAGGCGCGATGTTGGCGATTCCGAATTTTTCAGGGAATGAACATGAAACGCATTACAGCATTCTCGAGGTGACAGGCATTTTGCCGATTCATTACGCATTGGGCAACGATACAAGCGGGTATCCCGGCTTTGTCGTAGAAGCCGCGCATAACGCAGGACAGGATTGGACAACACAAGCCGAGATTTCAACCGAGGACACGACCAAGATTCGGTGCGTGGGAGTGCCGACGAACCTCGAAATCGTAGAAAAGCACTTTGCCAAGACGGCAAGCGCTCCCAAGATTCAAGAGGAAGGCAATTTGCCGATGGTGGGTCATCCTGCAAACTTGCTTGATACTGCGATGACCGAACGCATAGCGAATCTGAACATTGATTTGGAGCACGAGAATGCAATTCAAATCGGAACTCTTGTGCGCGATTCTGAAGTGCGCGCTTATTTGCGAGTCGAGGAATTAATCAAAGTGCATTTTGGAATTTTTGGCTTTACGGGCGCAGGGAAATCGAACTTGCTGAGTACGCTTGTTCGCAAACTGTTGACGGAAAGTCAAGAACCGATCAAGATTGTTTTCTTTGATTTGATGAGCGAATATACGGGACTGCTGCTGGACCAACTTGTAGATTTGCCCGGGGGACGCATCATTAATGTTGGGGCACAAACAGTCCCGGAATCAGTGTTGCTCTATTACAGTCAAAAAAACGTAACCAACAAAGAAGTAGTCAAACAAAATCTTGTGCGCGCAACGACGGACTTTATTAGCACGACAGTGTTACCCAAAGCGTTGAAACAAAAACAAGATGAACTTCGCCGTCCGACGGCAAAACTCTTGCATGATGGTAAAGTGCTTTTCGTGCGCGAAGAGCAAATCACGATGGGAGAGGTAATTAAAGACGCGGAGAGTGAATTTAGCGGGAACATGGGGAATGCGAAAGCAGCGGTTCGACAACTTATTCGCATGTTGTTGCAAAAGTATGGTCAAGCCGTACCAAGCGCAGAGACCGCGCAGGCGATTGATAAAGACATCAGTGATTTCGAGAATGCCAATAACCCAAATAACACGACAGCGCAAAACTTGGCGATTATTCGCGAACGTTGCAACGAAGCCGCTGCACAGCCACAAGAAACGGTTCCAGCCACTGCTCAAATCGGTGTTGGTCAACTTATCAATGAATTGAACGATCGCTCCCACAGCAGTCTTTTAGTTTTTCAGGCGCACGATCCCGATGCACTTCGCGAGTTCGCTGCGAAACTAGCGAGAATTGCTTACGAATCTCGTCGCAAAACAGGACAGATTACTCCTCTGGTTTCCTTTGTATTCGATGAAGCCGACGAGTTCATTCCTCAACAACCCACTGATTCTCAAAAAATGACAAAAGCCGCCGCCATGACGCTCGCGCGGCGCGGTCGCAAATTTGGCTTGGGTTTGGGCATTGCCACGCAACGCATTCGCTATCTTGATACGAGCATTCTCGCCCAGCCGCACACCTACTTTGTCTCCAAACTCCCGCGCCTCACAGACCGCCAAGCGATTGCGGAAGCGTTCGGCATTTCTGAAGACATGTTTCGCCAAACCTTCAAATTCAAAAAAGGCGATTGGCTGCTGGCGAGCTATGACGCGGCGGGGCTGGAGGCGATACCGATACCGATTCACACGGAAGATGCGAATGCAATGATTTTGGAATTCGTTGAACGCCAAAAGGCAAACCCACACTGAACGGCGGCGTTTCCAAACCTCATGCGAACCATAAATTTTTGCGGCAAAACTTTGCGCACTCCCAATCTCTTTGCCAGTTACCGGCTTGGCGATGTGACCTCCGCAGGCGTCAAGTTCTTTCCCTGGGAGATGACTCACACACAAGCTGTCCTTGTCAACGCTTACGACCTCATCGAAAATCCGAAATGCTCAGGGTATCGCAATCGCTTGCTCAAAGAAAAGAAAACAATCCGCGAACACATTACGTTCGACGGCCCGTTGATGATCGACTCGGGGGCATATTATTTTCTCCGCAGCGGACACGTCCACATTAGCCCAAGTCGCGTGCTTAAAGTGGAACAAGAATCGGGTGCTGATTTGGGCGTTGTACTCGACCATCCATTTCCACCCAAAGCCACTGACAAACAAGCGCGTATCAACCGCACGTTGAGCAATACCAAGAAAATGTTTGTGGCATTAAATACTGTTGACGACTCATCGTTTGATTTGTTACCTGTAGTTCATGGGCATGATGCCAACACAATCAAGAAAACCATTTATCGGCTTGAAAAGATTGCAGAAAAGCATAATGGTGGCAATCTTGACAAAGTTGGCATTGGAAGTCTTGCCCCGCTCGCGCAGAATGGGAATAAAGAGCTTGCCGTACAAGTTCTCACTGCTGTTCGCAGACTGTTGCCAAATTCCTATCTGCATTGTTTCTCAATGGGTTCATCTCTGTTGATGTTGCTTGCATTTTATTGCGGTGCCGATACGGTTGATTCACAAACGTGGATAATGAGCGCAGCGTTCAAGTTTGTCCAATTGCCGGGACATCATATCGTTCGCCTCGCTACCCGCGAACGCGCTGCAAATCCATATCAATATCGCAAGCGTCTAGCGGAAATGAAGCAACTGATTTTCAAGTTATATGATGAGGAAGGTTTCTTTTTGAAAGATTGGGAAACTGGGGAAATCTTGAATAGCCCGAACGAAGATGATCTTGACCAGTACATTGCAAATATGACTGACCGCAAGAGACATCGCCATTTGCACAATCGCGCGTGCCACAACCTTTGGGTTTTCAACTTTGAAGCAGAACGCGCGCGCGCAGAAATCCAAAAAGGGAGATTTGAAGAGTTTGTGGATTCTCGCCTTAAAGGCACAAAATACTACAAAGCTTTTTTGCATGCCCAAGAACTCGGGGCACGCAAAATCACTTGAACTTCTTCCGCAGCATCGTTACCCTTCCTTGTTCAATCACACGATCGCACGTTACTTTCGTTTCCCATTCCCCCCATTCCGCGTTATGATGGACCGGCAAATTCCACTGACGCGCGCACACGCCGTCGCGCTCCCAGGGGTGTGCGCGCGTCAACACGGTCTATCGAGTCCATGAATGTATTCCCCAATCTAAAAACCTTGATTGCGCGTCACTGGCTCGCGGCGACGTTCGCAGCGATTGTTGTGCTTGTCCTCATCGGGTACGCGCCGATTTTTCAGAAACAATTTCTCCAAGAAGATTTCGTGCAGGTCGGCATTCGTCATTTCGACGCGCAGGCGGCAGCGGCAAGCGATAAATGGGACGCGTGGCTATCGCTCGCGTGGAAATGGGGCTTGATCGCTCCCGTCACCAAGCGCGCCGTGATTCGCGTCCTGCGCGATTGGACGATGTGGGTGGACTATTTCACGTGGCATGTCCAGCCGCTCGGGTATCAGCTGACGAATTTGCTCTTGCACGCGCTCATCAGTTTCGCCGTCACACTCTTGATGTGGCGTTTGACGCGCGCGAAAGGGGCAGCGGCGCTCGCGGGCATTTTGTTCGCGGTCATGTCCATTCATCCCGAAGCGGTCGCGGACATTCCGTCGCGCGGGCACGAACTCGTCGCGCTGATGATGGCGCTCGCGATGGTGTTTTATACGCGCCTGCCGTCGCGCGCCGCGTTGCTGTGGGGCGGCATCTGTTTTGTGCTCGCGCTCTTGTCGGTCGAAACCGCGCTCACCCTGCCGCTGCTGTTTGGGGCGTACGATTTGATTTACCAACGCGCGGAAGGTTGGCGCGGGATGGTGAAACGCCAAGCGCCGTTTTGGGCGATTCTATTGGCGTACGTCGGTTTGCGCGTGCTGCTGTTCGGAAGGGGGGGGGGCACGCCGTCGTTCGACGCCGCCGCGACCGCGCTTTATTTTTGGTCGGGCTATACGCAGTACGCCAGCGACCCGTTCATCACCGACATTGCCTTGTGGCAAACGGTGGTCGTCAATTTGTTTTTCCTCGCGCTGCTGTTCGCGTTCCGCCAACGCCGCGAAGTGGTGTTCGGCTTGGTGTGGATTCCGATTCCGCTGTTGGTGGCGCTCGCCTTCCCGCCGCAGGAACGCTATTTCTATGCGCCGTCGGTCGGCTTGGCAATCGCGCTCGCAGGGATATTGGTGAATCCTTTGCCGCGTCTGAATTTTTCACGCGCGCTCGGCGCGGGCTTGGCGGCAGCGTTGATTCTCATTTACACCGTGTCGCTGTATCGCCTCAATGAAAATTGGCGCAATGCGAGTCAATTGGCGCAAAACATTTTAGCGCAGGTCCACGCGCGGCATCCGACGTTTCCCGATAATGCGAACATCGTCTTTGTCGGTTTGCCGACGCGGGCGCGTCGCGCGCCGGTGTTCAGCGACCCGTCCAACATTCACTATGCGATTGCGCTGACGTACAACAATCCGTCACTGCAAGCGACAGCGGCGAACGCGTTCCCCCCGTACGCCGACCAGCCCGAACGCACGTTTTTCTTTGAATACGACGAACGCGCGCTGTCGGAACGCACCGACCTCGAAGCGCAGCTGCGCCAAAATTTGTCGTGCGCGAACGGCGTGAAGGAAATCGCGTGGAATTTTGATACGGGCGCGCAAAATTGGGAACAGTGGAACGAGACGGCGAACGCGCGTGTGGAAAACGGTCAGTGGTTGTTCGAGGCGACGGGCAATGACCCGATCCTCGGCAGCCCGCTCATCAACTTGCGCGGGGCGCGCTTGGGCGCGCTCACGATTACGATGCGCGTGCGCGCGGACCATTCGCCGCTTACGGGGCAAGTGTATTGGCGCACACGCGCGATGGAGGATTTCAGTCCCGCGCTGGTGCAAAATTTTGATGTGATTGCCGACAATGCCGCGCACACGTACGAAATTACACTGCCCGTTTCGCGCGGCGACGTGATTACGCAGCTGCGTTTGGACCCGACCGACGCGCCCGCGCAGATTGCGATTGATTCTATTACCCTCGCGTGCAAGTAGCGCGCGTCAATCGGGGTACGCCAACGCGGCGGCGAGTAAATCGAGCGTGCGCTGCTCTTCGGCGTTGATAGGTTTGCCGCCGAGTCCCAACACTCCGCCGTCGTTGGCAGCCTGCGCGACTTGGGTGGCAACGTCAACGACCATTTTTTTGTACGCCGCAATTTCTTCGCGCGACGCCTTGTCGTTCAAAATCGCCAGCGCCTGCAAACACGCGTCGCGCATCCGCGTGAGCGCATTGCTTTCCGTGACACCCAGCGCGTCTATTTGCGCGGGGTCATTGTACGAAAGCGCCGCCAGACTGACGAGCGAATCGGGTTCATTGGCAGCAGCCGATGCGGCGAGCGCTTGCAGCAGCGCGGTGTATTCTCGATTCAGCCCGACGGGTCCGCTCAACGCGCGCATCATCACCGCCGACGCGGCGATAGAGGGCAATTTGGCAAGCGCATCCCATTCTTCGGGCGTAAAGCGCTGCATCAACCGGTCGGCGCGTTCCACGATGTTTTGTCCCAAATCCAACGCGGCGTTCAATTGACTCGCGAGTTGCGGTTTGGCGCGCGCAAACGCGTCCTGTTCCGTTTTCACGTACGCGGCGAGTCCGGCGGCGTCCAGATTTTGTGCGCGCACCGTTTCGGTGAGCGCGTGCATAAACATGACCGCGACGGCGGGGAGAAACGGCGCCACATCCACACCGGCGGTATCCTGCACCCACTCGGTCACTTTGGGAAGACCAACGCCAAACAGAAAATCCAAAATCGGATAGCCGCGTCCCGCTTCAATCGCCGCCATCACATCGGCGCGCCGTTCCCGGTCGCGCGTCAACGATTCGAGCAGCGCGTCCGCGCCTTCGGACGTACGGGTTTGCGCGTTGACAGCGCCCAACAAGAGCGCGCCCGCCGTGTAAATGTTCTCTGGCAGCTGCGCCGGTTTTGCGTTCAGTAATTTCGCCAACTGTTCCGTTTGGCGCGGGGTCAACATCTTCGTCAGCGAGTCGAGTAGGTTTGCCATTTTGCGATTCCTCAGATTTGTACGGAAAAATGTTCGAGGCAAGAGTATGCTGATTTTGGCGAGAAATGCAAGCGCAAGAAAAATTACGCGGGCTTGATGTCTTGGGTGATACGCTTTACCATGCGATTCAGCGTTTCCATATTTTCCACCGTGAGGTCCGTGTCGGGAATGTACACGCCAAAAGCGGTCTCGATAAAGACACCGAGCTGCGCCAGTGAAAAGGAATCCATCAAGCCGCCCGTAATCAGCCGTTCGTCGTCACCGAGCGGATAATGCGGGTCGCGAATCAATTCGCGGCAAATATAGTCTCGCAGTTTCGTTTTGATTTCGACGCTTGTCACAGTGCTCCTTCGGAAACAACCCCTCACCCCCAGCCCCTCTCCCAAGGGGAGAGGGGAGACTTGCGTTTTCCTGTTTGCGTTGACATTCGCCCCGCGTTCATTACCAACTTCTCGCCCAAGGGGAGAGGGGAGACTTGCGTTTTCCCGTTTGCGTTGACATTCGCCCCGCGTTCATTACCAACTTCTCGCCCAAGGGGAGAGGGGAGATTTTCGATTCGATGAAAAGTCAAACGTTCCGCGCGGCTTGTGCGCCGCCAAACATTTGCAGGTATTTGTCGCGGTTCGCGGCGCGGGCGAGCTTGCCGTTCGACGTTTTCAGCACCCACCCTTTTTCCACAAACTGCACCGCCGCGAGGGTAACGTCCAACGTCTGCGTCACGCGGCGGCGGATTTCGCGTTCGATGGCGCGCAGATCCGCAGGATTCACTTCGGGGCGCAGTTCGCAGACGAGATACAAACGCTCAGAACCCAACTCGGCATCCACAATCCCAAACGCCACCGCGCGCCCCGCGTACACGCCCGGCACGCTGTTCGCAATCGCTTCCAAATCTTGCGGATACAAATTCTTGCCCGCGCTGATCATCAAATCTTTTTTGCGCCCGCACACAAACAGCTGTCCGTCCGCGAGATACCCGAGGTCGCCCGAATAAAACCAGCCGTCATGAATCGCTTGCGCGGTGAGGTCGGGGCGATGGTAATACCCGGTGAGCATGGCAGAACTGCGCAAAATGATTTCGCCGACGCGGCGTTCGGGCAATGCGCGGCGTTCGGCGTCCACAATGCGGACCTGCGTGCGCGGCAGAGGCACGCCGCAGCTCACAATGCTTAGAACATTGTCCGACGCGCCGGTAACAGGCACAGCGCGCTGCGCGGTGAGCAGCGCGTCGCGCTGGACAAAATCTATGCGCGGCGATTCATGCAGCGGACACATCGTCGCCGATTGCACGAGCTCTGCCATGCCGTACGCGCTCTTGATCGCGTTGGGTGCGAGTCCGTACGCGTCAAAGCGCGCGTGAAAATTTTCGAGCGTATCCTGGCGCACCGGTTCCGCGCCATTCACCATTGCGCGCACATGCGAAAGATTGATGCCTTGCAAATCGCGGTCGCGCACGAGCCGCGTGCAGTGATTGAACGCAAAGTTCGGCATCCAACACAGCGTGCCGCGAAATTCATGCAGCGCCAGAAACAGCTGTTTCGGGTCGCGCACCCATTGAAACGGCGACATGAGCACGGTGGGAATGCCCGCGGCGAGCGGCGTAACGAGTCCACTGATTAAACCCATGTCGTGATACAGCGGCAGCCAACTGACGACCACATCGCGCGCGTTCATCGCAAAGGCTTCGATGCGCGCGGAAACATGGTCGAGCACCGCGCGATGCGTGAACGCAATGCCTTTTTGCAGTCCCGTCGTGCCGCTGGTGTACTGCAGAAACGCCAATTTGTGCGCGTCGAAAACGCATTCATCTTGTGACCGCGCAGGAATCGTCTGCAATTCCGCGTCGCTCCATACGCGACAATCCGCGCCGTTCAGCAGCGCGGCAAGGTCGCTTTGGAATTCGGCGAACGTAATCACCGCGCGCGCGTCGGCTTCGACGACGAGCGCGCGCACGCGTTGGCGATACATGGCGGGGTCGAGTTTTTCGGTGAGATACGCAAAGATAGACGGCACCGCGCCACATGCCATGGCGCCAAGAAACGCATAGACCAAATTGGGCGAATGCTTGAGCACCAAAATGACGACATCGTCCGCGCCGAATCCGCGCGCGCGCAGCGCGTCGGCGAACTGCTGCGCGCGTGCGCGCAATTGCGCGTACGTGATGATTTCGCGCGCGCCGTCTTCGTGCAGCCAAATGACTGCCGCGTCGTCGGGACGCGTATGGGCATGCGCGCGCAGCGCGTCGTTCAATGTTTCCAATGCCATTTCAAAATCCTTGATACACGAACGGAACGCCGGAATCACTCTGCAAAATCAAAAAGAGAACGAGAATAGCGGCGGCGAGCAAACCCGCTTGCGCGAAACGCGGCAGCCGCAGCCACACCAATTCGTCCTGATAATGATACTGCATCCAATCCAACGCGAGCGCAGGCGCCATCAAAATCAAAACGCGCGCATTCAATGCAAAGCTTCCGCCGAACTGTACAAGCCGCTGCCAATAACTCCACGTGGTCGGAACGTCCATGATGAACGGCACGAGCACAATGAGCGTCAGCCCAAAGACTGACAGCATCGCCAACGCCTGACGCCACGCGGGAAATTTGTGCGCGGGAATGTGCGGACGCCAGAACGCAGGGATGCGTTCGGCAAACAAAAACGCGCCGTGCATTCCGCCCCACAGCAGCATGTTCGCCGTGCCGCCGTGCCACACGCCGCACACCAACATCGTCACTATCGGCGGCACGCTCAAATTGAGCAGATTGCGCGGATTCGGATTGCGGCGCAAGAGGGCGCGGCTCAACGGCATGAAAATATAATCGCGCAGCCAATTGGACAGCGTCATGTGCCAGCGCGTCCAGTATTCGGAGAACGAACGCGCAAAAAACGGCGCATTGAAATTCGGCGCGAGCGCAATGCCGAACAAACCGCTGACGCCGCGCACAAGGCTCGTATAACCCGCGAAATCATTATAGAGAAAAAAATAAAAGACGATGAGCCACAGCCACGCTTCCGCGCCGTGCGCACGCGAACCTGCTTGAAAAGTTTGCGGCGGAATCAACGACGCGAGCGAATCCGCAATCACTATTTTGCGAACGAGCCCGACGACGATGAGCGTGAAACTGTTCGCGAGCTGTTCATTGTCCACGACGCGCGGTTGTTTCAATTGCGGCAGAAACGTCCGCGCGCGTTCGATGGGTCCCGCGACCAATTTGGGCCAGTACGCCATGTACAGCGCGAAATCCACAAAATTGCTTTCCGCTTGGATTTGCCCGCGCGAAACGTCAATCAAGTACGAGATGGCTTGCAGCGCGTAAAAGGACAAACCGAGCGGCAGCAAAATTTCGAGCGCGCCCGTGACGCCGGTGATGCCCCATGCGCGCAGTAACGCGACCAATTCCGCGACAAAGAACTCCGCGTATCGAAAGACAAGCAGCGTGAAAACATTGACGCCGATGCCGAACCCCAACCAACGGCGGCGTGTGGAACGCGTCGTATCAAGACGCCGCGCGACAACATAATTGACGAGTGTGATTGCCGCGAGGAGCAGCGCAAACGTCCACGCCCAACTGATGCAAAACGCGTACGAGGCAATCAACAGCCAGTAGTTTTGCGCGCGCGGGGAGAGAAAATAATAGACCAAAAGAATCGCGGCAATGAACAAGGCGAACGAAAACGAGGTGATGGACATTGTCTTAGCGTTCGAGCGCGAGACGGCGCGGGTCGGGGATTTTGCGATTCACCACCGCTTCGCCGAGTCCGCGTCCCAACCAGCGGCTGTAGAATTCCGCGCCTTGCGCGTTCATGTGTCCCATGTCGTACCAAATCGCATCCGGCAGCGCGTCCGCTGGCAAAGCGCGCCACACTGGCACTTGATGCGCGGCAGCGGCGCGTTCCACCGTCGTCACAAACGCGTCATAGTCGCGCTTGCCGTTCGGAAAAAAATCGAACAGCTGCGGATGAATCGGCATTTCGACGAGGAGCACGCGCGTCTCGGGCGAGTTCAGACCCAAGAGCTGTTCCAGTCCTTGCAGGTGCGCGGACCCGATGGCAAATTGTCCGTAAAGTCGCGCGAGACGGCGGCGTTGGTGCGGTGTCAACGGTTTGCCCGACGTGAGATTTGTGCCGCGGCGCGGATTAAAACCATTCGGCAAAATGGCGGCTTCGTCTGCGCGCGTATCGCTCACGTATTCGGCGTACGATTGTTTCATCCAATCGCGCTGCACCAAATAATAGCGCAGGGCGTACGAGTGCTCCACGAGCCACCCTTCCACATTGAACTGTCCGCTGCGATACGCGAACCACGGTGTCTGTTCCAGCGCGCTGACCGCGCCCGCATCGGCGGCGGCGCTCAAATCGTGCGCGGTGGTACCGTAAATCAACAGCGCCGGACGATAGTCTTGGACCACAATGCGCGCGAGCTTGCCCGCCGTTGACGCGGTCAAGGCTTGAATGCCCAGATTGAAACAGCGCAGTGGTTGTCCGGTCACGGCAGCGTACGCTTCGCCGAACGCGTCGGGATTGATGCCGCGATAGACGACGGAGCTGCCCAGAAAAATGCAGTCCACGCGTCCGCTCCGCGCAAAGGCGTCGAGGCGCGCGAGACTGATTTCAAATTGGCGATGCGGACTGCCCACACTCGGCACGATAGTTGAATTTTGCGCGGCAATGACGCGCGCCGCGCCTTCCAAAGCGCCAACGGCAATGAGGAGGAACAGAGCGGCGAGCAGGATGGTTTTGCCGAATGGAATCTTCAAACGCAAGGTCTTGCGGATTTGCAAGCAGCGCATACGAATCGGTCACTCTTGCGCGGTGTGCATCGTCGCGCCCGAGTGTCGTCTATTCTATCATGCTTTGGAGGCGCGCTGCCTTTCCTTTCCCCAGCGAATCCATTCGCCGCAACGCATCGCAAAATCGCCCTACGGCGATTCGGCGGTTTGCCAGTCAACGCAGGTTGACTTGGCAAAGCGTTGCCGCGATTTCAATCGCCCGCAACACCTGCCCCGAAGCGGGTTGCGATTTGACATGCACCCGCGCTTGTGATATAAATTGCCGCAATGTTGACCCTGTTCGCCGCTGTTGAGATTCGCTTCCGTTTGCCGCGTCGCCCGCGTACTGCGGGCTGGCGACGTTAGCGCGTATCTCATGCAGGAACAGTCAACGTAGATTGTCGGCATGACGCCAGCCCTTGTGCATCAGCGCAGCGGGCTGGTTTTTTATTTTCTCGCGGCTTGTCATTTCGTCCGGCACGCGGGTCAATCTCAAATCGAGATTTCGGCGATGCAGTATATCGCAGCCTCCGCTCGAAATGACAGACGCGTACAACAAACCAAAACACGCATCGCGTCAATATCACGCGCGTTTGTCCAAATCGGCACTGAATTGGCAGGCGATTCCAAATCAGCTTGACAATTCAAGCCATGCAGCAACGCAGCTGCAAACGCTCGGACCAAAATCGTCCGGTCGTGTTGACCCGATGCCAAAATCCCCAAGGAGGGAAACACTCATGTTAGCACAGACCGTCGCTGCCAAAATCACTGCCGAATGCCCCGAATGCGCGGGTACGATTTCTTTGAACGGGAATACGCTCAAAGGCGAAATCGTCACCTGTCCCGACTGCGGCGCCGAACTCGAAGTCACCGGCACGAATCCCATTGCCCTCGACCTCGCTCCACAAGAAGAAGAGGATTGGGGCGAATAACGCGAATTGCAAATGCAGAATGCTGAATGCAGAATGGAATGGTTCCTTCTCATTCAGCATTCGTCATTTTGCATTCAGCATTCATCATGAAAATCGGTCTCCTCTATTCGCGCGTCCGGTTTGAAGAAAAACAAATCATCGAGGCGCTCAATCAACGCGGCATCGCGCACGATTTGATTGACGACCGCGAAATTGTGTTTCCGCTGACGCCGCCCAACGGACACGCGCCCGAAAAACAGCACGGCGTCCACTTTGTCCGTCCCGAGCAATTTCAACGCTACGATGTGGTGCTCGACCGCGCGATGGAATTTACGCGCGGCTTGTACGCGCTCGAAATTTTGAATTCGTGGGGCGTGAAAACGGTCAATCGCGCGGCAGTGGTGTCGCTGTGCGGCGACAAATTGCTCACGACCGCCGCGTTGACCCAACACGGCGTCCCCTCCCCGCGCACCGAAATCGCGTTCACGCCCGACGCCGCGCTCGAAGCGATTGAAAGCATGGGCTATCCCGTCGTGTTGAAACCCGTTATCGGTTCGTGGGGACGTCTCGTCGCCAAAGTGAATGACCGCGAAGCGGCGGAAGCGCTGCTCGAACACAAATCGGTGCTCGGACATTTCCTGCACGAAATTTTTTACATCCAGGAATTTATCAGCAAGCCGGGGCGCGATATTCGCCTCATCGTCATGGGCGACGAAATTATTTCGTCCATCTATCGCGCCTCGGCGCATTGGGTCACTAATACCGCGCGCGGCGCGACGGCGGAACCGTGTCCGCTCGACGCGGCGTTGGAAAAAATCGCGTTGTCGGCTGCCCATGCCGTCGGCGGTGGTTTCCTCGCGATTGACGTTATCGAAGACCCCGCGCGGGGTTATTTGGTGAATGAAATCAATCCCACGCCCGAATTTCGCGGCAGCGAAACGGCAACCGGCGCGGATATTCCGAACAAGTTGATTGATTACCTCATCGAAACAGCAAAGGCGTGATGCGAGTAACGAGCGGCGAGAACAGATTTTCTCTCATTTCTCGTTTCTCGTTTCTCATTTCTCGTTTCTCGTTTCTCGTTTCTCGTTTCTCGCTTCTATCTCTTATGAACACCAACATCAAAAAAGTCGTCCTCGCCTATTCGGGCGGATTGGACACATCGGTTATCGTCCCGTGGCTCGTGGAAAATTACGGCTGTGAAGTGATTTGCTACACCGCCGACATCGGGCAAGGCGACGATATGGACGCGGTCGCGAAAAAAGCGGTGGCGAGCGGCGCGTCGAAATGCATCGTCGAAGATTTGAAACACGAATTCGTCACCGAATACATTTACCCCACGCTGCGCGCGGGCGCGAAATACGAAGAAAAATATTTGCTCGGCACGTCGTTCGCGCGCCCCATCATCGCCAAACATCAAATTCAAGCCGCGCTCGCCGAAAACGCGGACGCCGTCGCGCACGGGGCGACCGGCAAGGGCAACGACCAGGTGCGTTTTGAGTTGACGTACAAAGCGTTCGCGCCGCAAATGAAAATCATCGCGCCGTGGCGCGAATGGAACATCAAAGGACGCGACGACGCGCTGGCGTACGCCGCCGCGCACAACGTGCCCGTCGCGCAAACGAGCAAGAAAATTTATTCGCGCGACGGCAACTTGTGGCATTTGTCGCACGAAGGCGGCGAACTCGAAGACCCGTGGAACGAACCCGTCGAAGACATGTTCCAACTTTCGGTGTCGCCCGAAAACGCGCCGGACAAGCCGACGTACGTCGAAATCGAATTCAAGCAAGGCACGCCGATCGCAGTGGACGGCGAAGCGTTAGAGCCCGTGCCGCTGGTCGAAAAGTTGAACGCGCTCGGCGCGGCGAACGGCATCGGGCGCGTGGACCTTGTGGAAAATCGTCTTGTCGGCATGAAATCGCGCGGCGTGTACGAAACGCCCGGCGGCGCGCTGTTGTATTGGGCGCACCGCGAACTCGAATCGCTCACACTCGACCGCGAAACGATGCACTATAAAGATTTGGTCGCGCAAAAATACGGCGAACTCGTCTATTACGGTTTGTGGTTCACGCCGCTGCGGGAGGCGCTCGACGCGTTCGTGACCAAAACGCAGGAACGTACCACCGGCACGGTGAGACTGAAACTCTACAAAGGCAACATCATCACCGCCGGACGCAAGTCGCCGTACTCGCTCTATCAAGAATCCGTCGTCACGTTCATGCGCGACGAAGTCTTTAATCAGCAGCACGCCGACGGTTTTATCAACCTCTTTGGTCTGCCCATCACCGTGCGCGCCATGGTGAATCAAGGCATTTTGGGCAAGTTGGAATTCGGAGATTAGCGCCAAATCGGCAGGAGGCAGAAGGCAGTTGGCAGAAAAACCGTTGACTGCCTACTGACTCCTGCTTACTGCCGACTGACATGCTCTGGGGCGGACGATTCGACAAACCACCGGATGAATTGTTTGCGCGGTTCAACAACTCGTTTCATTTCGATTGGCGTTTGTACGACGCGGATATTCGCGGCAGTCTCGCGTACGCGCAAGCGTTGACACGCGCGGGATTGTTGACCGACGCGGAAGCGCGCGACATCGAGCGCGGGTTAATCCAAATCCGCGATGAATTTGCGCGCGGCGCGTTTGAAGCGAAACCCGACGACGAAGACATACACACCGCCGTCGAACGCCGTTTGTTTGAATTGATTGGCGAACCCGCGCACAAACTCCACACCGGACGCTCGCGCAACGACCAAGTCGCCACCGACACGCGCCTGTTTGTCATGGAGGCGATAGACCGCGCGCAATCCGCCATCCGCCATCTGCAATCTGCCATCTGCCAGCAAGCCGAAGCGCATCTCGACGCGCGAATGCCCGGCTATACGCACATGCGCCGCGCGCAGCCGATTTTGTTTTCGCATTATCTGTTGTCGTTTTTCTGGATGTTCCAACGCGACCGCGAGCGTTTTGCCGATGCCCAAAAACGCGCGAGGGTGCTGCCATTGGGTTCGGGCGCGCTCGCGGGCAATCCGTTTCGCATTGACCGCGAATTCCTCGCGCGTGAATTGGGTTTCGCACGCGTCAGCGAAAATTCGCTCGACGCGGTGAGCGACCGCGATTTCATTGTCGAATTTTTGTCCGCCGCGTCATTGCTGCAGATTCATCTCTCGCGTCTTGCCGAAGATTTGATTTTGTATTCCGCGCCCGAATTCGGATTTGTCGAACTCGACGACGCCTACACGACGGGTTCTTCGCTGATGCCGCAAAAGAAAAATCCCGACGCGTTGGAACTCGTGCGCGGAAAAACCGGTCGTATCGTCTCGAGCCTCCAGTCTCTCTTGATCACCTTGAAAGGTACGCCTTCGACGTACGACAAAGATTTTCAAGAAGACAAAGAACCGCTGTTCGACACGGTGGACACACTCGAACTGACGCTCCCCATCGTCGCGGGCGTAATTCAAACAATGCGCGTGAACGCGGACAAAATGCGCGCGGCATTGGATGAAAGCATGTTGGCGACGGATTTGGCGGAATACCTCGTACGACGCGGCGTGCCCTTTCGTCAAGCGCATCACATGGTCGGCGCGCTGGTAAAATTGGCAGAAGCGCGCAATGTAAAATTATCCGCATTAGCGCTCGACGATTTTCGCGCCGTGTCCAGCGCGTTCGGCGACGACGTGTACGCCGTGTTTGATTTCGAGGCATCGGTAAAATCGCGCGATGTGCGCGGCGGCACCAGTCCCGACGCGGTGCGTGAGCAGTTAGAATTGGCGAACCAGTTATTGTTGTAGGACAGGTGCCAGCGGAGAGTGAAAACGGATAAGCGGATTACGCGCGTCTCAAATCCGCTTATCCGCTTTTTTGTCCGTTGGCAATTTCCCACCGCGAATCTATGCGAATCTACGCGAATGTCATTCCGAACCGAGTGCGGAATCTCCTTTGCGTAGATTCGCGATTTCTATCGTATGCCCTCTCCTCGTTCCGAATTTTTTGCCGGCGCGCGCGCGGAACTGCCGCTGCTGCTCGGTGTTGTGCCATTTGGTCTCATTTACGGCGCGCTCGCGGTGCAGTTGGGTGTGCCCGCGACCATCACGCAAGCCATGTCAGCGGTAATTTTTGCGGGGTCGGCACAGTTCATCGCCGCGCCGTTGATTGTGGCATCTACGCCCGCATTGGTTTTGGTGCTCACCGTGTTCGTGGTGAATTTGCGTCACATGCTGTACAGCGCGTCCGTCGCGCCCTATCTGGAAAAATTGTCGCCGCTGTGGAAAGTGGCGCTCGCGTATTTGTTGACCGATGAAGCGTACGCGGTTGCCATCGCGCATTTTTACAAACCGGGCGAAGCGTGCGCTAAAAAACAGCGCCACTGGTTTTTGTTGGGCGCGGGCGTCACGCTGTGGAGTTTTTGGCAAGTGAGTACGGCGATTGGCATTTTCATCGGCGCGCGGGTGCCGCCGGAATGGTCGCTCGATTTTGCGCTGCCGCTGACGTTCATTGCCATCGTCGTGCCGATGCTCAAGAATCGCGCGTACGTCATTGCCGCCATTGTTGCCGCGATTGGCGGCGTCGTCGCGTTTGGTTTGCCATACAAATTGGGCTATATCGTCGCGTCGGGTTTCGGCATCGCCGTCGGATTCGTCCTCACGGATTCCGTGTCTCACGAAATCCGTGACCAACAAACGCGGCTGGAAAAACAATGAACGCGACGCTGAATGTGTGGCTCACGCTTTTCGCGTGCGGCATCGTCACGTTTCTGCTCCGGTTCTCGTTCATCGCCGCGCACGGGCGCGTTACGATGCCGCGTTGGTTTACGCGCGCGCTGACGTTTGTGCCGGTCGCGGTCTTGTCGGCGATTACGCTGCCGGAAATTTTGATGCAAAACGATGCGGTCAATTTTGCGCTGCTCAATCCCAAGCTCATTGCGGGAAGTGTTGCCGTCGTCGTCGCGTGGCGCACGAAAAATGTTTGGGCGACCATTGCGACGGGCATGGCGGCGCTGTGGACAATCCAATATCTGCTGAAATAAAAATCCGCAATCCGCAATTCAATAGCACACCACTTTTGATTCTTCAATCGGCGGCGCGTTGAACAAATCATCCACCGCTGCGCGCACTTTATTTTTGTCAAACACCAAGACCGATTTGCCATCGGGCGTCGTCCAAAACGACCACATCGTCTCGTCAATCACGCGCCCGCGAATGTTGCCCGGCTTGATGCGGCTGCCGATTTGCGCAAGACGCGGCACGTCCAGCGGACCGAAATCGGTCTGCACTGCATTTTGCAATTGGTCGTACAGCTGCGGAATTTTGGTGATGACGTCGGGCGAGACCAGTTTTTCGCGCAGCGCGAAAATGACGCGCTGCTGGCGTTGGGCGCGCGAAATATCGCCGGTGCCGTGACGTTGGCGCACAAACATCAACGCCATCTCGCCGTTCATGTGCTGCATGCCCGCCTCCACCTTGAAATGTCGAAAGCCCGTCGGCGACGTCGGGTCCACAAAATCATCTTCGAGCGCGCACGGCACATTCACATCAATCCCGCCGAGCGTATCTACAATTTTGGTAAAGCCGTCGAAATTGACGCGCGCATATTTATCAATCCGAATTCCAAAATTGTCGGCGATGACGCGACTCAACAGTCCCGGTCCACCGCCCGGATATTTGGTATACTCTCCCCAAAAGTCCGCGATGTTGATGCGGTCCCACCCACGCGTCGGAATATTCACATACAAATCGCGCGGCAAACTCAACACGGCGGCGCGTCCATTGTCGGTATCCAGAAATGCTACCATGATAACATCGGTGCGCCATACGGGGTCGCCGGGGCGTTGGTCGCTGCCGAGCAGTAATACGTTCAATGTTTTGTCGAGTTTGCCCGACGCGGTGGGAAAATTTTCCGGCGGCGCGCTCGTCGGCGGCGCGGGAATCGTCGGCTGTTTGAGGAGATTGACATCTTCGCTTTCTTCGGGCGGCATGAACGCTTGCGGCGTGGTCGGCGGCGCGCCGGTGGGAATTTCGAGCGTTCCTTGCGCGCCGAACACTTGCTGCGCGAACTCTTCGGTCGCGCTTTGAAAATAAAAACCGAACGCGCCCAACAACAGCGAAATGCCGACCAGCGCGAGAATCACAATCGAAAGCCGACTCGGTCCTTGCGGTGGAGCTGCCGATGCGGACGGGCGCGCGGCGCGCCGTTTGCGTCTTGCCACGAATGCAATCATACTCTATCTCGCGCGTGATGCAATCGCGGTCGTCGAGACGTTATGCCATAATGTCTCGACACTGCCATAATGTCTCTACAGGAATGATCATGATCTTGACGAATATTGAACCCGAACCTTCGCCGCTTTCGCGCGATATTCATTTGCTCGGCGATATGCTGGGCGAAACACTGCGCGTCTTGGAAGGGGACGCGTTGTTTGCCGCTGAAGAACGCGTGCGCACGCTCGCCAAAGCGCGGCGCGGCGGCGACGCGCACGCCACCGGAGAACTTGCCGCGCAAATCGCGCAGTACGATGTGGCTACCCTGCAATTGATTGCCCTGGCGTTCACCGCGTACTTTGATTTGGTCAATCTCGCGGAGGAACAACATCGCGTGCGGGTGCTGCGCGCGCGGGAACGGTCGTCGTCCGAACGTTCGCTCGACGAGTCCATCGCCCGCGCCTTTCAAGAATTTCGCGCGCAAAACATTTTGCCCGAACGCGTCGCGGAATTGTTGAAACGCTTGCGCGTCGAACTCGTGTTTACGGCGCATCCGACCGAAGCGAAACGGCGCACGATTCTTTCCAAACTCGAACGCATGGCGACGTATTTGTACGAATTAGACCGCGCCGACCTCGTGCCGCGCGAGCGCGCGGAATATGAAAAGGAATTGCGCGCCGAAATCCACTCGTTGTGGCTGACCGACCGCGCGCGCGGCACGCGCCCCGAAGTCGCCGACGAGGTCCGCACCGGCTTGTTCTTTTTTGAAGCGACTCTGTGGCATCTCGTGCCGCGTTTGTACGACGATTTGCGCGCGGCGCTCCAGACCTTTTATCCCGAAATCCAAATGCCCGCGCAGTTTATTTCGTTTGGCTCGTGGATTGGCGGCGACCGCGACGGCAATCCGTTTGTGACCGCCGAGGTGACTGCCGAAACACTGCGGCTCAATCGCGGCTTGGCGGTCGAAAATTATCGCGCCGCCGTACGTCAATTGGAACGCGATTTGACTGTGTCCGACCATCGCGTGCGCGTGTCCGACGCGCTGCGCGCGTCCCTCCAACGCGATTTGGAACATCCCCATCCGCATCTGAAATTTTTGTACGAGCGTTATCCGATGGAAGTGTACCGCCTGAAATTGGAGAGCCTCGCGCACGCGCTGGATGAGACGACGGCGGACCCGGTGAAAGAACGCGTGCTGGGCAAAAACGACGCGCCTTTGCCTGCCCTGCGCGACGCGGCGCAATTCGACGCCGAATTGAAAATGCTCGAAGACAGTTTGAACGCCGATCGCGGGCAAGTCATTGCGAGCGCCACTTTGCGGACCTTGCGCGAGCAGGTCGCCGTATTTGGTTTTCACACCGCGCATTTGGACCTTCGTCAAGAAGCGTCGCGCTTGGTGGCGGATGTGGACGCGCTGTTGTACGCGCATCGCGTGACACCGCATTTCGCGCAAATGCCGCGCGTGGAACAAGCGCGCTTGTTGACGTATCTGATTTCGCAGCCGCCGCAAACGCTGCGCGAGGGGGGGGGCTTTTCCGACGCGACGAACGAAACGATTGCGTTGTTTCAATTGCTGGCGCGCACGTACGACGCGTACGGCGCCGCGCCGCTCGGCAGTTTTGTGATTTCGATGGCGCAGTCGGCGAGCGATGTGCTGGCAGTTTTGTTTCTCGCGCATTGGGCGCGCATCGCCGCCCGCCTTGACATTGTGCCGCTGTTTGAAACGATGGACGCGTTGAAAGCCGCCGCGCCGATTATGCGGGAATTGTTTGAGAATGAGGCGTATGCCAAACATCTGCGCGCGCGCGGGATGAAACAGCAAGTGATGGTGGGTTATTCCGACAGCAACAAAGAAAGCGGCTTGGTTGCGGCGAATTGGGCGCTGTATCAGGCAAAGACCGCGCTGGCGGAATTGTGCCGCGCGCATGGCGTCGAACTCACGTTGTTTCACGGACGCGGCGGCAGTGTGGCGCGCGGCGGCGGTCCGCCTTCGCGCGCGATTTTGGCGGAACCGCCGGGCACGCTCGACGGGCGTTTTCGCATGACCGAACAAGGCGAGGTCCTTTCGGCGCGCTATGGCAATCCACATCTCGCGCACCGGCATCTCGAACAAATCCTTTACGCGGTTTTGCGCGCGAGCATGACCGAAGCGGAACCGCTGCGCGACGATTGGCGCGCGTTGATGGAGGAATTGTCGCAGGCGGGTTTGCGGGCGTATCGCGCGTTGGTGTACGAAACGCCGCGCTTTATCGAATTTTGGACGCAGGCGACGCCGATTCATGAAATCGAACAGCTGCGCATTGGTTCGCGTCCGGCGCGCCGCAAAGCTTCGCCTTCGATTCAAACCTTGCGCGCGATTCCGTGGGTCTTTTCGTGGATGCAGTCGCGTTTCAATTTGCCGGGCTGGTACGGTTTGGGCAGCGCGCTGGATGCGGTGGTTGACCCTCACCCCGACCCTCTCCCTGAGGGGGAGAGGGAGAAGAAGATTGAAATGCTGCGCGAGATGACGCGCGAGTGGCAGTTTTTCAATACAATGCTGCAAAATGCGCAGAACGCGTTGGGCAAAGCCGACATGGGGATTGCGGAACAATATGCGCAGCTGGTCGAGGACGCGGCTCTGCGCGATGAAATTTTTGGCATCATCCGCGCAGAATTTGAACGCACGCGCGCGTGGATTCTAAGGTTGACCGGACAATCGGAGATGTTGGACAATGAACCGGTCTTGCAGCGCGCGATTCGTCTGCGCAATCCGTATGTGGACCCGCTGAACTTTATTCAAATCGAACTGCTGAAACGTCTGCGCGCGTTGGAGGGGAACGCTGCGGTGAGCGTTCCGTACGCGGAGCAAGCGCGCGCGGAATTGATGGAGGCAATGATTGTGACGATTAATGGGATTGCGGCGGGGCTGCGGAATACGGGGTGAGGTGGATAGTAGGGACGAAGCATTTGCTTAAACAGCTGTGCACGTTTCGCGAGCGCGTCTGCAAATGCTTCGCTCCTACCTTCAGATTCACACGCACACATCGTTATATCTCCCCATCCGCTGACGGCAACGCGTGGGAGAGAAAACAAAAAATTCGACTCGACACGAGTCGAATTTTTGCTGTGTGGGCCCGGCTGGGCTCGAACCAGCAACCAACACTTTATGAGAGTGCTGCTCTGACCACTTGAGCTACAGGCCCTCAAAAAATAGAATGAGGACGGAGGGATGAGCACTGAACCATTTTTCTCAGCACTCATCGCGCAGTCCTCAGCACTGAACTCAGAGCGGGAGACGGGAATCGGACCCGCTTCGCTAGCTTGGAAGGCTAGAGCATTACCATTATGCTACTCCCGCGTTTCAAACCGAAAATCAGAAATCCAAAATCAAAAATCCAGAGTCGGGGCGAGAGGATTCGACCTGTCGCCTTCATGCCTCCCCCATATTATAGCCCGAACTCCCGGTAGGTAAAATCCCGCGCAGAGGACTAAAACCCTCATGCGCCTGCTGTGCCTTGCCCAACGCAACCCAATTGTAATTCGCCGTCGTTCGCGGATCACCATGTCCGGCAAGCTGCTGCACCGTCGCCAACGGCGCGCCACTCTCCAAACTATACGTCACAAAACTATGTCGCGCCCGATGCGGTGAAATCTTCACACCCGTTTCCGTCCCGCGACGCTTTGCGATTTTATACATGCCATCCGGCGTCAAACGCCCACCCTCCTCATTCGTAAAAAACGCCGCGCAGTCATCCGCCACGCGTCGCACTCTCAAATACTCACGCAGCGCGTCCGCCGTCCCATGTGTAAAAACCGAAAAACGTTCCTGGTCCCACTTGCCCGAGCGCACATGCACAATGCACGCATCCAAATTCACATCGTCCAAATCCAAAGCACACAGCTCTGCAAGTCGCAGACCACTATCAAACATCAACCGCAGCAACCCGACATCACGCACAATCAATCCATTATCCCGCCACAACGACGTATCAAACAACCGTGCAATATCTGCTTTCGCCACAACCTTCGGAAGCCGCCGACCCGCCTTGGGCACCTCGACATCCATTGCAACATTCTCACGCGCGTAACCACGTTTCGCGCACCAGCCAAAAAACTGACGCAAAAACAGCACCCGCTTCTTCACCGTCACCGGAGAAAGTTTTCGCCCGCCGCCCCGCTGCAAGTTCTCACGCTGCCGCATCTCGCCCACATAACTTTCCAACAGCAGCGCCGTCACACCCTGCACATGCTCCACACCATGCCCGAACAACCACTCCATGAGCAAGTGCAGTTGTGACCAATATCCATCCACCGATTCCGCCCGCAAGCCCTTACGAAAACTCTCATCCAAATACGCGCTCACCGCGTCAGCCAGCAACAATGTAAACCTCCAGAGATGCAAACGCTCAGAAATAAAAAAAGCGGCTGCATCGCACACGCATACAAATGCGCGCACGTCTCAACCGTCACGGGGGACCGTCCACGTCACGCCGCCCTCTCCAAAAGCAACGTGACCGTCACGGTCCCCATTATACACAACACACAACTATGCTTTCCATTCACTGCCTACACAACGGACACGACATCTGCAATCTCTGGCCCCTTTGCGATTGCGACTGTCATCCCGAAAAAAAACTAGAGCAAGACATTCTCAGCGGAAAAATCACCGCCCAGCAAGTCTACGACCGCATGGAACATCGCATCTACTGCCGTTCCTACGCTGAACTCCGCAACACACAGCGCCGAGCAGAATATCGCAGAAAACGCGCGCAATGCACCTTCCCCGGATGCACCAAAACCTACGTCGTCGGCGGCAAACCAGTCCGATACAAAATGTGCATCGGACACGCACGCGCAATGAGTCAACAAAAGCGGCGTCAACTCATCTCTAGCGGAAAACTCGGCACAAGGTAGCAAACCATGCCTACCCTTCTCGATGACGCAATGACCTACGTCGAAAAGGGGTGGGCGGTCCTTCCACTTCACGCACCCGTCCAAAAAAAATATTGCACCTGCGGACGCGACTGTGGCAAAAACATCGGCAAACATCCGCGCACCCCGCGCGGCGTACAAGACGCCACCCGCGAACCCGGCGTCATCCAACTTTGGTTCGCCGACATGTGGCAAAACGCCAACCTCGGCATCGCCACCGGCAGCGCATCCAAATTCTTTGCCCTCGACATAGACCCACGCAACGGCGGCAGCGAATCCCTCGCCGAACTCGTGCACAGTCACAGCAAAATACCCGACACCGTGCAGACCATCACCGGCAGCGGCGGACAACACCTCTGGTTTCAAATGCCCGAATGGAACGTCCGCAACATCACCCTTGCCCCCGGCATCAACATACGCGGCGACGGCGGCTACATCGTCGTCCCACACAGCTTGCACGTTTCCGGCAGTCACTACGAATTCGACCTCTTCAGCCATCCCGACCGCGTGCCCATTGCGCCCGCGCCCGATTGGTTACTCAAGCTACTCTACGAACGCGCACACAGCGGACGTAGTTTGTCCGACGAATTCACACTCGACAAAATTCCACGCACCCTGCCCCGCAGCGCGTGGCACATCCTAAAAGGCACAAGCCGCCGGCATTACGAAACACGGTCGGAAGCCGAACAAGCCGCCATCACTGCCATGGTCAACGCCGGATTCACACTCGACGCCATCCGCGACGCATTCGAACAATACGCTCACGACGGCACACACTATCGCCACGAAATAAAAAATCGCGGACGCGTCCAAGCCGAACACTGGCTCAAACATTCCTACCAAAACGCCGTCGCCTTCGTCCAACACAACACCACGCCCGAAGCGCGCGCCGCAGAAGAAAGAGCAGCCAAACGCAGAGCATGGGCACTCTCCACACCATGGGAAGGACGCTCAGGACCGACACAACTCAAAGTCGCCCTCGCGCACATCTCCATCGTCGAAACATCCAAACGCGTCGAATACCACGCCGACGAACTCACGCTCGCACGCCAAGCCGGATGCACACGCAAAGCCGTTCACAACGCCAACAAAGCGCTCGTGCAAAAAAAATTCATCCGCGTCGTCATTCCCTACAACCCGCACAAACCATCGCTCGCGACGCGTTACGAATTACTTGACCTCTTGCCCATGTTCGATGTGGGGACAAATCAAGCCACAGCCGGCGGACCGTCAAGCCCCAACGCCACCATCGCCACAACCCACGACGCATTCCGCGGACGCGCCGCCATGGCACAAATCTTTACACTCATTCAGCAGCAGCCGCGCACATTGCCAGACCTAATCAAACAATCCGGGCGCAATCGCGCCACCGTCTGGCGCGTCCTCAAACAACTCGCCGACATCAACGCCATACGTACCGAATGCTCGCCGCAGCATTCCGTCACCTATCACGCGCTCGACATCAACTTGGAGCAAATCGCACAACAATTCGGCACCGACATCACCGGCGACCGCTACCGCCAAAAAATCGAACAACAACGCGCCGAACGCAGAAAGCGTCTCGCACGCGAGAAAGGAAAAACAACATGAACCAATTTAACCAACACATCGCCGAACACCACTGCGCCGACTATGAAGTCTGCCCACAATGCCAACCCACCGACTGGAGCGAATTCTGGCGCGACCTGCTCGCCGTGCTCAACGCCGTCACCGTCTACATTCACCCCCCCCTCCAAGACAAAATCAATCGTCTCGTCGCCGCCCCCATCTTCGACAACGAACGCGCCGCCCAAGTCCTCGCGCACTACGAAACCCAAATCGAAGAACTCTTGCGCGACGACCTCGACATGAGTCCATTCCACGACGACGTGCACGCGCTCATGCTCGAATGCTTGCAGACCCTGCGCGGCGAACGCGTTGACGACATTTCGAGCGTCCCGGCAACCGAAATCCTGTATCCAACACGCACACAAAAAATAACGAAAAAGCGCCAATCCAAGACAGCACGGACAAAGATACCACAGCGCCAAACCAACGCGTCTCAGCCCGCGTAGACGGTCTTTGTCACCAACTACGCACCAACTTTTCAGAGGATTTCATGAAACGCACAACCCGCCATCAAAACGCTCCGGTACAACCCGCCAACATCACCGCCGCCAGACAGCAAATCAGCAGCGTCATCACCCGCGCCTTCGCATCCCACACCGATCCAAACGCTGCCTACGCCGACCCCAACGCACTCACCCGCGCGTTACACGACATCATAGACAGCCACTTTGCCCCCCCCTCTCCGTCACGAAAATTTTCGCCCGACCAAATCGCCGACGAAATCATTGACCGCATCGCGCTCGTCGAAAGACCCATCACCCGCCAGCGCGTACGCGCCATGCAGCGCCGCGTCAAAAAACATCTCAATTGGTCCGCCCGCGAAATGGCAGACTATCTCGGCTGCGACCGTTCGACCCTCAAAAAAATCCAGTCCGGCGCACGCACCCCATCCGAAAAATTCATCCGCCACTTTCGCTACCTCGAAAAATTCATCGCCGGCTATCTCATTCAGCAGCGCGAGCGCGACCGCGAAATCATCAAACTCCAAGCCGCGTTCCCCCTGCCCGCTCGCATCACCATCCGGCGCAAACCCATTCAATGCCAACGCTGCAAAAACTATTTCGAGCCAGCGCGCAACGGACAAAAATTCTGCGGCTGCAAAACCATCAAAGGAAAATAAATCGGACTCGCGCTCACCATCGCGCCACTCATGCAACACCGGAGAAAAAAATGAACTGCGCCAACTGCCACAAACCCACCAACATCGCCACCGGCTACGCCCTGCCCATCATCGTCCGCAGCACCAACACCGTCCCCCAACAACTCTACGCGTGCAGCAAAGAATGCCGGGACGAATGGAATACCGCACGCCGTCAAGTGCTAGAAATTCAAAAAGAGGTGAAAACATCCGCGAGCAACCAAACCAACTAACCCATCGCACGTCACAAACACAAAACCATCGGACAAAAAACGTCCGTCACTCTCTGGAGGAAAATTCAATGAACGAAAACACCAACACCAACCACGGCTTCACCGCCATCGTCGTCGCCATCTGCACCATCTTCGGCGGACTCCAATGGCTCTTTCTCGAACAACTCCACATCACCGGCATGTTCGAATCCTGGGTCATCCGCGCCGCCCTCATGCTCTCCGTCGTCCTCACCGGCGTCATGATCCACTTCAAGTTCGGACGCCCCAACACCATCGGACAAGACGTTGCCCTCTGGCTCGGTCTCGGCATCGAGATGATCATCATGGCCTTCACCTTCGTCACCGTCGTCCACCCGGACGTAATCATCGGCACCGACATCGAACAATTCGCCAAATTCATCAGCGGCATGAACGCCATCACCACCGTTTTCGTCCTGATTGTCTACCTTGCCCTCGACGTACACGCCAAAAACGCCCACATCGTCCACAACCAACGCGTCGGACTCGTCAACACCATGTACATGCAAGCCCTCAACTCACCCGAAATACACGGACTCGTTCGCGAACAAGCCCGCACCGACGTCGTCAACCAACTCGCCAACGACATGCGCGTGCCCGCCTATCAGCTCCACAATCTCCTACCCTCCATGAACGGCAAAAACGGCAGCAACGGAAACAACAGCCACCACAACGACAACATGCGCACCAACTACCAGACCGCGCCCGCGCTGCCACAAATCCAGAAACGCAGCGAATGGACACTCACCATTCCCGAATGCCGCACCATCCTGCGCGAAGTCGCCACCAAAAACAAACAAACCTACGTCGAATACTTTAACAGCCAAATCCACGCCGGCGTCGAGACCCAAACCGCCTTCAAACAAACCCTCGACCTCATGCAAACCAACGGAGACTACAACACCGACCCAAAAAACTAACCACGTCGGCGACCAAACGGCGCGCCACCATCCGCTATTGCAGCGAATGCGGCAACACCATGCACATCACCCACGCCAAGCGCCAAACCTGCTCCGACGCCTGCCGCAAAGCAAGGTCCCGACGCCTCCACGAGTCACGACCCACAGGCAATCGTGACAAAAAAAGGGCTTACATCAGTGCTGATGCAAACCCCGCGCAAAACCGCCCTCCGCAAGGAAAGTTAAGCGCAAAAACATTATAAACGAAAGGAGCCACAAAACAAGAGCCGCGAGATTCAATCTCGCGGCTTTACCATTCGCGGCGACAACAACGCCTCCACCTCCGCCCGACTCACCCGCACGCGCGATCCCCCGCGTCCCGTCCCAAACGGCAGCACAAATTTCCGCAACTTACCCGCCGCCGCCAAACGGTCAACCATCCGCGGCGAATTCAGCCCCAACAGTTTCGCCGCTTCCTGCCGCGTAATCAAATCCGTCGGAATTTTCCAAGCGACGTTTTTTATCGCCCCTTTCGCGGTTTTCGCCCCTTTTGTGGATTTCGCGTTCACAATACCTCCATTGTCCCTACTTATCCCCACTATACCGCAGTTTCTCCACAGATTCAAGGACCAAAACAGATTTTTTCAAAAACCTGAGGTGGAGTATTGGTGGTGACTCCGACGCGGTTAGTTTTCAACGCGGAGCATCACACTCTTGCGACAAAGCGATGACAAAAGCCCACTAGGCAGCCCAAACATCCCCTGTGCGCCAAGCATCCGCGACACCCCGAACAACCGCCGCGCTGTGTGTCTCGGCGCGACTGAGGAACGGCGTAAAGCGCCGTGATGCGTCCTCGCACATTGATAGGCAGCGGCGGAGTGAAAGCGCCCCATATTCCCCGTACGCTGCTGTCCAACGGCGTAAAGCGCCGCACCAACGTCGAACACGATTCGCGCAATGCGTCCTGTCCTGCTCTTAACGCGACTGGTGGACACGATTCACGCCCGGTCGCTCAAGGCTGTTCGCTCGCAACGTCCCATATCACGGCACGCATTATCTGTTGCAACGCGCCATCTCATCACTCGCTGTAAAACAGCGTGGCATCCTCGTACGCGTTCCATCTACCCATCTCGTGCCGTTCGCGCCATCGTCACGATTCGCGTTCACGCCGCAACAACGCGGAGGGTGCTCGCAGTAGGCTTCCCTGGCTCCAAAAAAAAATAAAAACCAACCCGCGCTTTAGTGGAGGTTGTCTTTCGTCGGCGTCCGGCGTTTCGTTCCTCTTCGTTTCCGCGCGCCGTTTGGGGCTTTCGCCGGCGCCCCGGTGCGCTCGCTCCCGCCCCAGCTTGTTTTTCCCTTTGGGGCTTTGCTCTTCGCCGCGGTGTTTACCGCGGTGTGCGGTCCGTCCCCAGCTTGCTTTGGGGCTTTCGCCGGCGCACCGGTGCGCTCGCTCCCGCCCCAGCTTGTTTTTCCCTTTGGGGTCTGTTTTCTTTTTCCCTCTTGACATCCGTCCCCATTTCAGTTATACTCTAGTTGTCTTTAGTTGTCCTTTGTTGCGCGGCGGTGTGCCGCGCGGGTCTCTCTGGTTCCCGTGAGGTGTCTTATGTCCGCTTCCCTGTGGTTAGCTCCCGCTGTCCCGTCTTCCGTTCCTTCCGGGTGGGTTGCTCCGTCGCCCGTTTCCCTCCCGTCCGTTTCGTCAGTCCGCTCGTCCGGTGTGGCGTCGTTTTTCCTTCGCCCGTCTCGCCGCTCGCCGTCCGGGTTCGTCGCGTCCTGCGCTGCGCCCGCGTTCGGTCCCGTGCTCGGTTCGCCCGTTGTCCCGTCGTCGTTCGCTGCGGTTTCGTTCTTCGCGCGCTGGTGGGCTGCCCGCTTGCCGTCCCGGTGCGGTGGCGTCGTCGTTCGCCGCGGCTGCTTCTCGCTTCCGGTGGAGGTGTAGCCGTGCTTTCTTCTTTTTCTCGTGTGGCGGTGTTGGGTTCGCGGTCGCTGCCGGCGCGTTTTGCGCCGGCGGTTTCCGCCGTTGCCGCTGCTGTTGCGCCCGGTGCGCTCGCGTCCTGCTGCGCGTCCGGTGCTTGCGCGTTCGCCCGGTCCGCCGTGCCGTCTTGCCGCGTTTTTTCCGTCGCCGCGTTCCCCGGTCTCCCGCCCGTCGCCGCCTTGCGCGCGCGTTCGTCCGCCTGCGTGCGCTGGGTTGCCGCTTCGGGTTCGGGCGCAGTTGTGGTTTTTCTCGCGTCGCCCGGGTCCGTCGGCTCTCTCGCCGAGCTGCGCGAGGCGGCTGGTCTCGGCGTTGTGTGCTTTGCGTTCGCGTGCGGCTTTTCGCCGGCCCTGCTGCCGCCGCTCGGCGCTGGCTCGTGGGTCGCCATCGTGGGGGGGGGGGTTCTTGCCGGCGCGTTTCGCTGGGTCCCGTCCGCCGAACAGCCCGCGCTCTTTTAGTTTTAGTACCAAAACAAAAAGCCCCACACGTGGTCAGACGTGCAGGGCACATTCACAGCATCGTAGGAGGATGCCATGAACAACATCATTTTATCCGCGCCGCTTCAAACCGCCAAGCCGGTCATCGTGCGCACGCAAGACACTTTCATCATTCAAGCCGCATTAGAGATTGCAGAAAAACACGCCACGTGGGCAGCCAAGCCGCAGAACGCGCGCCGCATCGAAAAAGCCAAAGACCTTGTTCTTTCCGGTCACGTGCAGCGCACCGCGCGCACCGGCGTATTCACCGTCCACAGCCAAAGCGTTGATGCTACCTACACCGTCCACGTCGCCGAGCGCATCTGCGATTGCCCCGACCACGTCCGCGAGTGCAAACACTGGATTGCTGTATTGATTGCACTCCGCGCCGTCGAGTTAGAACTCGAATATCGCGACTGGAGCGCCGCATTCGAAAAATACTGGATCGCTCGCGGCGTCGTCCCCGAAGCCGAAGCATTGCAGGTGTTCACACGAGGTGCAAAATGAAAAAGCAAATCCGGTTCAAAGTCATTCAGAAATGCGAACGCTGCATGGGTTACGGCGTCATTGATTGGCAGCGCTGCGCCAAGTGCAACACACACATTGCACCGGGAGAAGTAGGCACCGACACCTTGCCATGTGGTCACTCCGTCCGCAACTACATCGAAGAAAAAGAATGCGGCGCCTGTGACGGCATCGGCGAAATCGAAATCGAAATCACTTTGGAAGAACTGCGCGAACTACTCCAATAAAATTCATTGGGGCATCACGTGCCGGCAGGGCGCCGCCCGTGACGCCCCAATGCCCAAATCACCCAAGAGGAGAAATTCCCATGCAACGCATCACCTTCAACGGACAAGAACTCTACGAACGCCGGTTCAACACCGGAACCGACCTTGCCGGCAAACCCCACAACGTCACCATCGCCAAGATTGACAAAGCCGAAGTACGCCCGAACGGACAGCCCGAAACCAAGCCCATCATCGAATTCAAAGAAGCCAAACGCCCCTTCATCCTCAACATCGAATTCGCCGAATCCATCGCCGCCGCGCTCGGCGAATACGAAGTCACAAACTGGATCGGCAAACGCATCACCATCTACCCTGTCCCGGTCAAAGGCAAGGGCGATACGATTCTCGCGCGCAAAATCGAAACTAAACCGCAGACCAAAATCAACGACTAAAAAAAACTTGGGGCATCACGAGCGGCGCGCTGCGCGCACGTAATGCCCCAAGCAAATCACCGGGAGAACTCAAAATGCCAAAACAAAAAACCACACAAACGCCCGACACCGCATCGCTCTTCGCCGCCATCGCCCAAAATCTCGCCGACGCCCAGCGCCACCTCGACGACATCAACGCCACCCTCACCGCACTCGCCATCGCCGGCATCTACCCATCCGTCCCAACCGAACGTTGGAAAGACGACAAATACCTCTACATCTGCTTCGGCAGCGGCGCCAACACCCACGGTCTCACGCTTGACGCCAAAGGCAGAATCTACATCGGCAGCGACCAACGCGCCATCAACGACGCCCGCTTCAAAATCGCCAACACCATCCGCCACAAGGAACTCAGCCGCGTCGCCCAATCGCTCGACGCCTGGATTCAAGAGCAGCAGCACGAAATCCAACACCTCGCCCGCCAGAGCAGCCAATATCCCCGCGCCAAACTCTAATTGGGGCAGCCGCAGCCGGCAGCCGCCCGCACCGGGAGCCCCAACGCCGCGACAGAATCGTCGCGGCGTTCTCCATTTTGGGGCGCTCGAACCCGCGAAAACGGACCGCCGTCACCCCCAATCCTTTCGCGGCGTTCGCGCTTTTTCGCGGTTTCGCGCTCCAAAGCCCCCTTCCCACCATGTCGCGTCAGGGTACAACTCCCTCACGCGTGTCTTTCCTTGTGAGTTGTACCCCTACGCAACATCTTTCCATCCCAAACATTACGCGGCAAAAAGCCCCTTCCCCTGCGGCAGCCTCCCCTTCCGAATTCCGCCTTCCGCTTTTCGCCTAATTTGCCCTCCGCGTTCGTTTAGATATAAACTATTTCCCGACCCCAACGCACAAGCCCCCCGCGCGTCCGCCCGCCGCGCACCTTGTGCCGTGGGGCAACATTTCTCTCTCCTCCCGTGCAGTCGTCCTCCAGCGGCTGCACGTGGAGAGAAAGCCGAGGTTCCATGTCTCAGCCGTTCGCCGCCCTGCTGCAATCTCGCAAATTCTTGCTCGCCGTGCTCGACGCCGTCGTCACCCTCACACTCTATTTCGTCGGACAATACGCGCCTGCCGTCCTGCCCGATGCAAAATTCCTCATCGTCACACTCCAGCCCGTCATCCTCATTGTCATAGGTGCCTATGCCTACGAAGACGCCCAAATCAAAAGCGCACTCGCCGCGGTCGACCGCCAATTCCAACTCAACTCCAACGCCCACGAAACGAGCCAAACGCGCGACACGCTCGCGCGGCGCACAACCGGGTAACACCAATGCACTCCAGCACGGATTCTATTCCGAGCGCGTCGCCGACACAGGCAGCGACACCATCACCGCTGACGCCGACCTCTCCGGCGAAATCAAAACCCTCCGCCGCGTCATCAACCGCGTCGCCACACTGATCGAACAAAACAGCATCACCGCCGACGACGGACCGCTCAACCTAGACCGCATCATGTCACTCTTGAACACCCTTGGCGCAGCGCAAATTCGCGTTGCATCCCTGCTCAAATCCCAAAAAATTCTCGCAGGCAAAAGCGGCAATCTGGAGACCTTGCTGCAACAAGCCATCAGCGACGTACTGGAGGAAAACAATGCGCCAACATGACAATGCTGCAAACCCTCAAAGCAATTTTGCGCGACCCGGTTCTCTTCATCCGCCACGGCAGTGGAATTCGCCTGCGCAGTTACCAAATCGAACCCGCCCGCGCCATCGTAAACAGCGTCATGCGCAACCTCGGCCTAACGATTGTAATCATCATGGCACGGCAGGCAGGCAAGAACGAACTGCAAGCGCAGATCGAGACCTATCTACTCACACTACTTTCCCAGCGCAACGCCGAAATCGTCAAAGCGTCGCCCACATGGAAGCCCCAGAGTTTAACCAGCATACGGCGCTTACGTCGAACCCTCGAGCAGAATCTTTTCACCAAAGCGCTCGCGTGGCGGCCCGAGTCTGGCTACATCTTTCGCGTCGGCAGCGCGCGAATCTACTTTTTGAGTGCAGCCGAAAACACTAACATCGTCGGACACACCGCCAGCACCCTGCTCGAAGTGGACGAAGCACAGGACGTTTCGCCCGCCAAATTCGACAAAGACCTAGCACCAATGGCAGCCAGCACCAACGCGACAACGGTCCTCTGGGGGACCGTCTGGACATCCAACACCCTACTCGCACGCGAGCAGCAAGCCGCGCTCGACGCCGAGAAAAAAGACCACATCCGCCGCGTCTTCCTGTACGACGCCAACGCCGTCGCCGCCGAAGTGCCCGCCTACAAAAAATTCGTCGAAAAACAAATTCAAAAATTAGGTCGTCAACACCCCCTGGTCAAAACTCAATTTTTCCTCGAAACCATAGACGAACAAGGCGGCATGTTCCCCGAATGGCGACGCCTCTTGATGCAAGGCGACCATGCCCCGCGCAAAGACCCCCTCCAAGGAAAAATCTACTGCGCGCTGCTCGACGTCGCCGGACAAGACGAAGCCGAATACTCGCTCGGCGACAACACCACCAACGAAAAACGCGATTCCACCATCCTCACCATCGTCGAAGTAGACACCTCCACCATCGCCGACCTCGAAGCCCCAACCTATCGCGTTCAGCAGCGCTTCACCTGGATCGGGACCCGTCACACCCTCATTTACGCACAGCTGCGCGCCATCCTCGAGCATTGGCACATCACCTATCTCGTCGCCGATGCCACCGGCGTAGGTGCAGGTCTCGTCAGTTTTCTCGACAAAATTTTTCCCGGCAGGGTCATTCCATTCACCTTCAACAGCGCAACCAAATCCGCGCTCGGCTACGGCTTTCTCGCCGTCACCGACACCGGACGCTTTCGCGATTACGTTGCCGACCACATCGCCGACCCCGCGCACCAATTCCAAAAACAACTATCCTTCGTCCAATACAAAATTCTCGGCGGACCTGCCAAACAAATGCAGTGGGGCGTCCCCGACGGCACGCGCGACCCATCCACCGGCGAACTCATGCACGACGACCTCGTCCTCAGCGCCGCACTCTGTTCCGTTCTAGACAAACAAATTTTCCCCACCGGCGAAGGCGCACTGATCATCCAAGCCCGCGATCCCCTCGCCGACATGGACAAAGAAAGGCACTAATCATGACAGAAACCAACACGCCCGAATTTCGCGAATGGGCAATCTTGGAATTGATGGGACACATCAAACTCGCAGGCATCGTCACCGAATGCGAAATGTTTGGCGCAAAACTTGGCAGAATTGAAATCCCGATTGACCAAGCTACTTTTGTGACCCAATTTTTTGGCGGGGGCAGCGTCTACCGGCTCACCCCAACGACCGAGCAAATCGCTCGCGCCGTTGCAATCTCAAATCAACCTCAACCGGTGCACAGGTGGGAGTTGAATCAACCTGCGCTGCCTTCGCCCCACGAAAACGACAACGAGGAAGCCGAATACGATGAGTGAAAATTTTTTCTCGCGCAGCGTTGCCCGTTTGCAATCGCTCACCCGTTCAGCCCTCGGCATTCAGCATTCAGCATTCAGCATTCCTGCCCGGGACGATCCACGCGACCGCCAATGGTCAAGCGGCGGCACATATCCACGCGACCGCTACACCTACAACCGCGAAGAAATCCTGCGCGACATCCTTGTTGCATGGCGTGACAACCCGCTGCTCCGCCGCATCGTCGCACTCAACACCGACTTTATCGTCGGCAGCAGCATCACCGTCGAATCCCCAGACCCACACGTCGCCAAATTCCTCCACGCCTGGTGGAATGACGACCTCAACCACATGCCCACCCGCATTTTCGAGTGGTCCGACGAAATCACCCGCAGCGGCGAACTCTTTCCCGTCCTCTCCACCGACGCCGCAGGCATGACCTACATCCGCGCCTATCCCGCCAGCGAAATCACCGAAATCCATCACAAACCAAACGACGTCGAGCAAGAAACCGGTTACACCCAAAAGCCCGAAGACGCCTCACTCGAAGAACGCACCTGGACCGCGTACGACCATCGCACCGACACCCGCAACCCAGACGGCACATTCACAGACGTCATGCTCCATTTCGCCATCAATCGCCCCGTCGGCGCCACACGCGGCGAATCCGACCTCGCCCCCATCGTCCGCTGGATCAACCGCTACAGCGCATGGCTTGAAGACCGCGTCCGGCTCAATCGCTTCCGCCAATCCTTTCTCTACGTCGTCTACGGCAAATTCAAAGACGCCGCCCAGCGCATCGCCCGCCAAGCCGAATTAAACGCCAATCCGCCCAGTCCCGGCAGCATCCTCGTCGCCGACATGGACCAAGAAAAATGGGACGTCATTCACCCCAAGCTCGATTCCTTTGAAGCCGAGCGCGACGGACTCACCATCAAAAAACTCATCGCCTCCGGTGCAGGACTCCCCATCCATTTCCTCGCCGAACCCGAGAGCAGCACACGCACGACCGCCGAACAAGCCGACGACCCCACACACCGCCATTTCGACCGCCGCCAATTCTTCTTCGGCGAATTCCTAGTCCGCATCGCACGCATCGCGCTGCGCCGTCGCGCCATGGTAGACCGCACGCTCGACCCCAACGCCGAAATCACCATCAAACTCCCCGACATCTTCGAGCGCGACAATTCCGACCTTGCCACCGCCGCCGAAAAAATCATCAACGCGTTCGCCAAACTCCACGACCGTGGACTCATTGACGACGCCGAACTCGTACGCCTCGCCTACCGCTTTGCAGGCGAACTCGTGGACGTTCAAGACATCCTCGCGAACGCCCGCAAACAAAAAAATGAGGCACCAGCGAACGCCCCGGCAGGGACCGCTACGCCCCAATCCTAATTCGCAATCATTCACGGAGGTTTTCCCATGACCAACTCAAACGACGAGCAGCGCGACATCTTTAGCATCGAACCAAGCGTCAACGCACGCGGCGAATTCGAAATCATCGCCATTACCGAAGGCAAAGCCATCGGTAAACGCTGGAACTTTTCCGCCGACGTACTCCAGCGATCCGTCCCCCTCTGGGAAAACGCCAGCACCTTTATTGACCATGAGAACGGACGCGACCCCGCCTTCAGCATGTCCCGCTCCCTGCTCAACCTCGGCGGCATTTGCCATTCCGCCGCGTGGAACGCCGACAAACGCGGCGTCCAACTCTCACTAAAACCGTTCGGACCAAGCGCATCCATGCTCACCGAACTCGGTCAAGCCATGCTCGCCGACGGACCCAAACCGCCCATCGGTTTTTCCGCCGTCATCTGGTTTTCATCCAACGGCGACAACGTCGCCGAAATCACGCGCGTCGAAGCACTCGACTGCGTGTACAACCCATCGCGCGGAGGCGAATTCCTTCGCAAATTTTCCCAATACGCGGCACGAACGCCGCAAGGAGGCACCATGCCCGATTCCACCATACAGACGCAAAATCTTGCGTCTCCATCCGCGCCTGCGGCAACCCCACCGGCAACACCAACCGAAAATGCCGACGTCGCCGCCATGCGCCAATTCCTGCAAGTGCAGCAAGAACAGCAGCAACTCGCTGCCGAAGCCGAAGCCGCCCGACAAGTGCGCGCCCAAATGTGCGCCTACCTCCTCGACGCCGGACTCGCCGCCTCGCGCTTGCCCGCACCCATGCAAGACCATCTCCGCACGCAATTCGCTGGACGCGCGTTCGAACCCGCCGAACTCAACACCGCCATCGAAAACGCCCGCAAGCTCGTTTCCGACCTCACCGCGCCCGGCACCATCGCCGGCCCACGCGCCCACATCAGCGCCATGTTCAATTCCGACGACCAACTCCAAGCCGCCGTCGAAGACCTATTCGGCGTCGAGCGCAGCGACCACCTCAAAAACGTCAAACCCCACCGTCTCAGCGGCATCCGCGAACTCTATCTCGGACTCACCGGCGACCTCGATTTCTACGGCGGCTACGACGGCACACGCGCACTCTTTCAAGCCACAACCGCCACCTTCCCCGGACTCGTCAAAAACGCCATGAACAAAGCGTTAATCGAGCGCTGGAAACAACTCGGACGCGCCGGCTACGACTGGTGGGAAAAAATCGTCACCGTCGAGCACTTTAACGACGTAAAAGAAATCACGTGGCTCATTTTCGGCACCATCGCCTCGCTGCCATCCGTCGCCGAAGGCGCAGAATACACCGAACTCAAAATCGGAGACGGCGCAGAAACATCCAAATTCACCAAATACGGCGGCTATGTCGGCGTCACGCTTGAAACACTCATGAACGACGACACCCGCAAGCTGCGCGCCATTCCACGCGAACTCGCCAACGCCGGCATCCGCAACATCTCGTCACTCGTCGCCGCGATTTTCACCGCCAACAGCGGCGTCGGTCCAACCCTCGCCGACACCGGCGCACTCTTCAACAACACTGCCGTCACAACAAAAGGCGGACACAAAAACCTGCTCACCACCGCGCTCGGCACCGACTACACCGCGTGGGATGCCGTCGCCACCGCGATGTACAACCAGCCCATGCTCGTCGCAAACGAGACCGGCTATTACGGCGTCGGCGCAAAAATGGCAATCAACCCGCGCTACTGCCTCGTGCCGCGCGCGCTTGCAGCACAGGCGCAAGCATTGTTCGTGCCGCGTTGGGCAACCGATGGCTACATGGGCGCAGCGCCCGGTTCAGGCACAATCAGTTACGGCGGCATCGTCGAGCCAATCACCGTGCCCGATTGGACCGACACCAACGACTGGGCGGCTGTCGCCGACCCCGCGCTCGTGCCCGGCATCATGATCGGCGAAGTCAACGGCTTGATTCCCGAAATCTTCATCGCCGGCGACCAAAACTCGCCCGCCATGTTCAGCAACGACGAATCCCGCCTGAAAATCCGACACTTTCTCGCCATCGGCGTCGCCGATTTCCGCCCACTCCACAAATCAAACGTGTAAAAATTTGGGGCATCCTAACGCGCTCGACCGCGCGGCAGGATGCCCCAATCACTCGAACAAACCATAATCGGAGGTTTTCTCATGCAACAAATCTATCTCGCCCTGCTGCTCGTGCTCATCTTCGGCACACTCGCAACCCTCATCGTCCCCCTGTGGAACGCGCGCCGCAGCGGCACACCCATCCGCAAACAACTCACGCGTGTGCTCAAACTCATACACACCGACCAAATCGGCGGCTACGTCCACGATACTGCCATGTCCTATTGGGTACCCCTCTCCAACATCACCACAACCGTAGGAACATGGGCAATCGCCGCCGCCTCTAACGTTTGGTCGCTCAACCACACCCCCGCCGACAACACCAGCGTCCTACACATCCCCTTGCGCCTGCCACAAAACAGCGTCGCCCAAAAAGGCAGTTACCTATCCAGCGTAGACATCTTCTACACCATCGGCACCGCCGACAGCGACGCCATCACACCCGTCATCCAAAAAATCACCGCCCCCGCACACGGCGGCGCAGTCCCAACCGTTTCCTCGCCCGCGTTCACCTACGACAGCAACCACGACACCGCTGCCAAACGCAAAGCCAACGGTGCCACCATGCACAAAATGACACTCTACCTCACAACCCCGCCATGGATGGACGACGACGACTACTACTACGTCGAACTCACCGTGGACGGCGCAGCCACATCCGTCGAAAAAATCTATGGTGTGCGCGCGAATTTCACCCTGCGCATCTAAAATGTCATTGCGAGCGCGACGCCCTTTGTCGCGCGTGGCAATCTCAAACCTATGCCCACAATCGAAATGGTCGCCGCGTTCCTCGCGGCGACCACACCCGACAAAATACTCGCCTGTCGCGAACTTTTCGACGGCGCGCTCGTCGTCGTCGTCAGTCCCGGACCCAAATTCACCTTCCTGCCCGAAGAAGTCGAAAACGCGCGCATCCTGCTCAACAAAATCGCGTTGGGGCAAAATCAAGCGGCAGCCACGCCCCCGGTTAGCCCCAACACACCAAGCGAAGCGAACGAATCTTTGGGGAACGTGCCGCCGGCGACCGCCGCGACCAGGAGCCCCAACAACATCGCCGCCCCATTGGGGACACCTGGGGCGCCGTCGGCGCGCCTCGAGCGCCCCAAACGTAAAAAAAAGGACAAAGCATAAAGGTTCATCCTTCATCCTTCATCCTTCATCCTTCAAATGTCCACACTCGCCCAACTCGAAGCCCGCGTCAGCGCACTCCTCTACGATCCCGCCAACACAAATTTCTCCATCGCCACCATTGACGAAGCGCTCAAACAAGCCCGCGACCTCTACACCGACGCCGCACCCCTCGCCATGGAAACCGTCATCACCGCACCCGGCAATGGTCGAGAAATCGCGCTGTCAGCACTCACCGACCTCATCAACGTTCACGACGTTTGGTTTCCGTACGACTCCACCGCCGCCGAAGTCTGGCCCCCCCAGCGCGTACGCGGCTTTCGCGTCTGGTGGGATGATGCCCAGCCCGTGCTCTTTTTACCCGATGTCATCGGCAGCCAGCCACAAACCGGCGACGAGCTCCGCATCTTTTACACCGTCCCCCACACCATCCAAAATCTCGACAGCGCCAGCATCACCAGCATCCCCGCGCATCACGAATCACACTTGTGCCGCGGCGCAGCCGGACTGTGCGCCCTCGCGCGTGCGGTAGATTTAAACGAGACCGCAACGAATATGGCAGTTTCCACACCCAACTACGCCGCGCTCGCCAACCTCTATCTCAACGACCCCTATTTCGGATTCATGCCCTTCCTCGACACCCTACGCGCACAATCCAACGTGCGCGGCGAGCCGTTCCTGTCAGGATGGCGCATGGACAAATGGGACGTGAGAGACAACAGATAAACCATGCCACGCCAATACGTTCGCCATCCCAAACGCGTCACCCGGCGCGGACTCAAATTCACCGACACCAAATTCGTGCGCGCAGCCAAAAACGCCGTCGGCACACAATTCGACATCATCCAACGCGTCGGCAATGCCATCATCGGCGGAAATTTTCTCGGCAACGCGCGCGGCGAATACGCCATAGACATCCAGCCCTCACGCGACGCAGACGAAGACGGCAACACCGAAGTCGCCAGCGGCAATTCCGCCATCGCCATCGGCAACGCTCTCCAATCCTCCGGCAATTCTGCCATCGCGCTCGGACTCGGCACCCGTGCCACCGGTAACAGCAGCATCAGCATTGGCGTTGGCGGCAGCGCAGACGGAAACAACAGCATCGCACTGGCTGGAGCCTCCGTCACCGCCGAGCGCGGCATTGGCATCGGCCATGGCGCACAGGTACGCATTCCCAACACCATCAACATCGCAGGCGCACCCATCATCCAATTCGCCTCAGGCGGAGTTCCCGCCGCCAACTGGCTCAGACAATTCAGCGGCAACGAGTTTTTCATCTACAGCGACCTCATCAGCCTTTACACCGTCGCCGATTACGAATTCGCCCTGCCTACCAGAACGCGCTTTTGGCTGCACGATTTCGGCATCGTCCTTCTCTACAACATTCCAACCGTCCAACCCTACATTCGCTTTGGCATCACCGGCGACCCAACTAAATTCCTGACCAGCACCCAAACCACCCGCCTCGACGCGGTCGGACGCTCTGAAATTTATTTTCCGCGCAGTGGCATCGCTGACGAATCATGCAGCACATTACTGGCAGGCGTCACCGTCGCCGCGACCGCAGCCCTCGCACCCAGCGCCCGGTTCTTTTGGCGCGGCGTGCTTGTAGAAGCAGACTAACATGGCAAAACAAATCTACTCCAACCTAAACGTCATGGAAGTCGGCGACAGCGCAGGCGGCGACCTCAGCGGCACCTATCCCAATCCCTCCGTCACCTGGGCGAACGGCTACACCCTTTACGATGCGCGCTATGCCCTCTCCAGTCACGGACACGCGCACACCGATCTATCCGGCGTCACCAGCGATCAGCATCATGCAAAATCACACACGCACAACGGGGATGGGTCGGGGACAGTCGCGCACGCATCCTTATCCAATCTCACCAGCGACGACCACAGCATTTACGCATTGCTCACCGGACGCTCCGGCGGACAAACCCTAATCGGCGGAACAGGCGCGGGCGAGAATTTGAGTCTGCGTTCGACGGCGCACGCAACCAAAGGCAAAATCTTTTTTGGTGCGGGTTCAGCGTTTGACGAGGCGAACGGGCGGCTGGGCATTGGCACAACTGCGCCGGAGTATCGTTTGGACATCAACGGATATGGCGCGGGGATAACTGGGCAGGGCACGCCAACAGCGGGCATTGCGGATAATGCGAACGGGATCGTTGGCGTGCAGATGTATAACGCGTCGAACGGGAGCGCGGCAGAGTATCGGTTTTTGGTGGCGGATGACGCCAAGGACCAATATATTGCGTTCTCGATGCCGAGCACGGGGAACACAGCGACATTGTTCGGTCAGCCGCGCAGCGCGATTGCAACGGTGTTTGTCAACAGCGTCGGCGCAGGAGTGGATCGCATTCTGGCGATTGGCACGGTGCACGCGGCAGATTTACTGCTCGGGACGGCGAACGCGGAGCGGCTTCGCATCAAGTCGAACGGCGTGATTGCGGTGGCGGACGGCGGCGGGCTGGAATTTGGCGCGTCGTCCGGCTCCAAGATTGGCACGGCGGCAAGTCAAAAACTCGCGTTCTATGGCGCTACGCCCGTTGTGCAGCCGGCTGCTTACACACAGACCTATGCCACAGCAACGAAAACGCACGCAACGCCGACCGCGCAAACGCTGACTAACTCGTTCGGGACGGGGAATTTGACGATACAGGATCCGGGCACAACGTATAGCCAAACGATTCTGCAAAACAATTTCCGCGACTGCACGAATCAAATTAACAACCTGATTGCAGATCATCAGAATTTGGCGCAAGTGGTAAACGCGCTGATTGATGACCTGCAAGCGCTCGGACTGTTGGCATAAATCAAAATGTCTCACAAGCAAGCGAAACACGAGCGCGCAAGCGCGCTCGAAATCAAATTCACGCCAGAGGAACTGCAAATGCTCCTCACCTGGTCGAACGTCATCGGCTATCAGATTCCGCCCGGCACCAAAGAAGAAACGCTCGCCAACATGGCGCGCGTGCAGAACGCATTTCAAATTCACGATGCGATTGTAGCAAAACTAACGCACGCCCTTCAGAGCCAATCCAACAGCAGCAGCACGCCCGCCGTCGAGAGCGCGCAAAAAACATAAAACGCAACCTCGCCCACAGCATCCCCATTGCAAAAAAACTCCCCAGACACCGCCCACACTTTCTCGCGCGGCGCCATTTTTGCATTGCGCCCGCGTTGCCGATACACTTCACGCCAAATCCATCGCCGCATATTCCCTCCAGAAAAAAACACCCGTTCTATTGACTCTAACCCAATACCCGTATATACTCGCATACACGCGAGGAGACAAAATGTCACAACCCAAACAACAACAACAACCTGAAACCGCCAACGACCCGACAGTCCAAATGCCTGTCAAAATGCCAAAGAGCCTACGCGATGCCGCCGCCGAAAAGAGTAAACAAACCGGCGTGCCCATCGCGTTCGTCGTTCGCAAAGCCATCGAAAACTGGATCAAAGAAAAAACCGACAAGAAGAAATAAAAAAAGAGCGCAAACGTCTTGCACACGTTTACGCTCGTCACCTCGCAGACCAACGATTGCACATTAAAAACTGCGAGGCAATCGGGGCGAGAGGATTCGAACCTCCGACTTCTTGGTCCCAAACCAAGCGCGCTACCGGACTGCGCTACGCCCCGAATTTGTTAATGTTGCCGTCAACGTCAACGAGTATAGCGCGGATTGCGGACAGCGTCAAGAAAAAAACGCGGGATAGCAATTGCCACCCCGCGTTGACGTACTGTCATGCCTAAATTTTACGGGTCGCTCGCCAGCGCGTACGCCGTGAACGATGTTGTTGCCAGATAACTGCGATTCGGCGTCGCGCAGGTCGCATACCAAGTGCCCGGTTCGCTGGACGTGTACGGCGGGAAATCGTCAAGCGTTGCACCAACCGCAAACGAGCCGCCCGCGTTGGTCTTGGCATCTACGTTAATAAAGGACAAGACGCGCCCATCGGGACGGGTGAACCAGCAGTTGATAATCGAGTTGGACGGATAGCCCCAACCCCAAACCGTAAAGCGCGAATTATAGACCGGCACGCTGCTCGGATTGACTTGGATGTACGCGCCGCCTTTTGCGGTCACGGAATTGCCGGTGATGGTGAAACTGGCTTCGCCGGCGGTTCCGCTGCTGGGCGAGCGCACGGTGACCGTGTATTCCCCGGCACATGCACTGGAGTTAAAGTGCATTGAGAAGGCGATGTTCCCGCCCGCATCCGCTTTGACGGTTTCGGGACCGGACCAGAGCGAGGAAGAAGCCGCGCCCAACGCACTAAGCGTCAGTTGGTCAATCCCGAGACCACTGCAGTTGGCGGCGTTCGGCTGTGTGACCCAAACATTTGCCAATTCCCATGGCGCAAAACCGCCGCCATAAAAAGTGACGTCATGTCCGCTCACGGTCGCATTCAACCACGCGGACGAATTGTTCTCTGGGCGCGATTGAACATCAATGTTGATTTTGTGTTCGTTGATGACCGTATTGCCCAACCCAAGCGCGTGAATGACAAAGGTGTAGCTGCCGACAGCGGTACTGAACAAGCCGGCGTATTCGGTTTTGAAATAGAACGTCGCCACACCGTGTTCATCTGCTTTTACTACGCTCGGGAAGAACCCATAAATGTTGAGAGCCGATGCCCGACCATCTGGTTCAACGGCATAGACGTTGGTGTACACATTCGGCGCGTAGCCATCACACGAAATCCAGAATGTGGTACCTACCGGAGCGCTGTTACCTGGAGTTACCCAACAACTGCCTGCCGCATTCGCGGGTCGTGCTGCCAAACCAATGGCAATCAGTGCGAATAGAATTGCCGCCAGTTTGAAATACTTCATACGCATCCTCCTGCTTGGATTTTGTTTGCTCGATCCGCCGCGAGTAAAACACGCAACCAAAAGTTCGAGCCAGTTCGTTGGGCAACAGTGATTTCGGTAGAACCACGAACGCGACGCAAGTGACCAAGCGCTGCAGGTTCGGCGAGGTAGGGCTTGGTTGTGAACGAACAATGCCAGCTCTTTCCATTTGGGTGCACTGTGATACAACGACGCTGAACAACACTTGTATTTTCCATCTAAATCGCCTTTTATGCAATAGGCAATTTTTTGATTTTCACAACGCTGTAATCTCTCGCGCTTAACGCACCGCCACACCGCCTATGGCAAACGGTGTCCCCAAAACTTCGCCCGTGCGCGGATTGTACAATTTCACGATGGCGTGATACTCGCCCGGCGCCAGCGCGGCGGGAATTTTCAACCGCAGCGGCTCGCGGTACAACGCGTTTGTATGCCAACGCGTCATCGGCAGCAATTCCGACAGCGGCAGCTCATCCGTCTGCGCGACATTTTGTCCATTCGCATCGAGCAGCTGTAACGAGACTTGATAGTTGTAATTGACGGCTTGAATCAATTTCCAATACAACACCACATCCAGAAACGCGCCGCGCGCCAATTCGCGCGCGCCCCTTTCATAGCCGACCAGTTCCACGCGTGCGCCAAAATTTGCATTCACACGCGCGGCAGCAGTCGGCAAATCCCGTGTCGGTTGGGTGATAAAGCCCTGCACGCGCGTTTGCGATTCCCCCGCAAAGACTTGGTCGTCGAACAACGTCGCGTGCGCGTCAAAATACGCGCGAATCATTCCATCCGGGTCCACAACCGTATCATAAATCCGCAGCATCCACACGCGCGACACAGCGGCAAACACGCGGTCGAGCGCGGCGCGCGTTTCATCCGCCGTCGTCGCGTAAAAATCCGACAACGGGTCGCCCCAACCCAAATCGCTTGCGCCGCCGATCGAGCCCGTTTGCAGAACAAGCGGCGCGCCGGTTTCGTCGCCGCGAAAATTGACCAAACGTTCGCGCGTGATGGGTTCGGGATAATAGTATTCGAGCGCGGGATACGCATAACCCGCATTCACCACAATCACATCGCCCGGGCGCCAATGTTCGGCAATGTAATTGACCGCGCCGCGCAAATCGTCTTGGGCATATTGCGGATTGTGCCAAAAGTTATAGAGCGAAAAACCGGTCAGGATAAAAAACGCGACGCTGAGCAAGATTGCCAACGCGCCGAGTAGATTCACCCAACGCGCCGCTTTTACGCGCCGCGCATCGGCAAATTCGCGCGCGAGATTCCACAACGCGCACGCGGCAAGCATATAAAACGCGGGCGAGTACGTGAACAGGTAGCGCACGTGATACAACGGCTTCCACAACGAAAACAAAAAAATCGCCGCGAACGGAACGAGGAAATAGCCGAGCAGAAACTTGGACGACACGGAATCGTGGATTGCGGATTGCGGATTGCGGATTGCGGATTTGGATTCGCGCCACCACAACGCGCCCATCGGAACCAAGACCAGCAGCGCGAGGAATCCAAAAAGATTCGCATCCACCGATTGTCCAAACGCGAGCGCGCCGAGCGTTTCCAAAACCATGCGCGGCAAGCCCACAAATTCGCGCCACGGCGGCACGGGTGGATCCGTCGCTTGACGAAACGCAATGGGTAGCCACGGCAGATAAAGGACGACAACCGCGAATTGGGAGAGGAGAAAAGTAAACGGCAAGCGGTAGGCAGTAGGCAGTCGGCGATTTGCAGTTTGCCATATTCGCGCCGCAACCCACAGCCACTCAAACGCGACGAGAAATACAAAATAGTACAGCGTGTAAAATCCCAGCGCGGTAAAAAGCGCGTACGCGAAAAAATCACGCGTCAACACTTGGGCGTTTCGCAACATGCGCCGCAAAAAATACACCGACAGCAAACCCAACGCCGCGCCGAGCGTGTACATGCGCACTTCTTGCGAATACCAAATGTTGTACGGCGAAACCGCCACCAACAACGCGGCGACTATTGCAATCACTCTCCCCTCGCCTCGCAGGAGAGGGGCTGGGGGTGAGGTCTTCCTCCCCTCGCCTCGCAGGAGAGGGGCTGGGGGTGAGGTTCTGTCCAGGGGTGAGGTCCACTCGCGCGTCACGCGATACACCAACGCGATGAGCAACACACCAAACCACAGCGAAAGGAACGCGGCGGAAAATTCCGACCAGCCCGCGAACTGTCCCCAAAAATGCAGCAGTAGATAATAGAGGGGGGGGTGAATATCGCCCGCCGTGTGGCGAATCAACTCGCTAAGGTCGGCGCGCGCGAGGAGCAAACTCACTGTTTCGTCATACCACAAACTATCCGCGCCGAGACGATACAAACGAAGCGCAAATCCAAGGAGGAGCAGCAGGTACGGGGAAAATTTCAATACGCGTTTCACAGGCAAGCTATGTTAACACAACATCCGAGAGACCAGAAACAATTGCTTCTTGGTGCGCTGATGCGAGAGCTCTACAATGTCCGCATGAAACCAATCGGTGTTTTATTCCTTTTATTTTTGTTTGGCTGTGCGGCACCGCTGACAAATTCCATCGCCCCCGCGCCGACGCTCGTCGCGCCCGCGTCCACATCGCCGACGCGCAGCGCGTCAACGCCCACGCGGTCTGTTCCTTTGGAAACCCTGCCCGTTCCGCCCACACAAACTCGGTCCACAAAACCAACAAACCAACCAACAAACCAGCCAACCACCCAACCGACCAACCAACCAACTCCTCAACCACGCGACCCTGTTATCGTCGGTGCGGGCGATATTGCCGTCTGCAACGCGTCGGGCGATGAAGCCACCGCGCAGCTGTTGGATAAAATTGACGGCGCCATTTTTACGCTTGGCGACAATGTGTATCCGAACGGTTCCCCCGAACAATTCCAAAATTGCTATGATCCCACGTGGGGGCGTTTCAAGGCGCGCACATATCCTGCGCCCGGCAATCACGATTACAACACTGCCGGCGCCAAAGGCTATTACGGCTATTTCGGCGCACGCGCGGGCGACCCGACGCAAGGGTATTATTCGTACGATGTCGGCGCGTGGCATATTATCGTGTTGAACAGCGAAATTGATACGGGGGAAAATTCCGCGCAGGGGCAGTGGCTGCGCGACGATTTGCAAAAACATCCGGCATCGTGCACGCTCGCGATGTTTCATCGCCCGCTGTTCAGTTCCGGTCCGCACGGCGACGATGACAGCGGCGCAAAAACGCGTCCGTTATGGGATGTGCTGTATCAAAACAATGCCGATGTGATTTTGAACGGGCACGACCACGATTACGAACGCTTTGCGCCGCAAGACCCAAATGGCAAAGCCGACGCGCAGCGCGGCATCCGCGAATTTGTCGTCGGCACGGGCGGCGCGGCGCCGTACGTTTTTCGCGTCATCAAACCCAACAGCGAAAAACGCATCGCGGGCGCGTTCGGCGTTTTGAAATTGACGTTACACGCGACGAGTTATGATTGGGAGTTTGTTTCCGTCGCGCCGCTGTTGTTTCACGACAGCGGAACGAGCGTGTGCCACTAACTGAAACCTTCGGGAGCTGCGAGACCTCGAAGGTTTTTAGTCACGCATCAACTCGGCGCCGTACTTTTGCGCCGCGCGCCAAAAATCCAACAACCGCGCGTCGGGGGCGTCTGTCGCAACGAGGGCTTTGTACAACAACACCGCGCCGTTCCAGCCGTCGGTGTGCCAATACGCGCCATGCGGCAGCGGCGCGCCCACAAAATTTTTCGGCAGCGGATAGGCGGTGATATAAAAATATGGTTCGGGAATTCCTTCATCGCCGACGCTGAAACCGAAATTCATTTGTTCATCCGCGTTTTCCGCATCGTTTGGGTCTTGCCCCGGCACCTTGCGCCCCGAAAACCACAACAGCGCCAAATCAAAATGATGCGACCCTCCTTTCAGCCATCCCCCCATCCCCCTCTCACCCATTCACACATTCTCTCCCCCTCTCTCTGTCTCGCCCTCGCTCATTAACAAAATCGCCGTCACCCCCAACCCCACAAAAATCCAAAACAACGTCACCGAATGCGGAAAATCGAGATTAAAAAAATAATGGTCCACCACGCCCGCCGTCATCGCGCCCACCAATGCCGCGCACGCACCGAGCAAAATCGGAGACAGCAAAATGTCATCGCGCAAACCGTCGAGCCACGCTTGCAGCGCGTTCCAAAAGAACACGCCCATCGTCACCAAAAACGCAGTGACGCCGACGATGCCCATTTGTTCCGCCATCAACAGATACACCGACGACACGCCGATGTACGTATCCAAATCGGGCGAGCCGAGAAAGCCCACGCCAAAAATCGGATAACGCGAAATTAGCGTGAACGCGTCTTGATATTCGCCCAAGCGCATCTGCGTCGCGCGGTCTGCGGCAAAAAACGCGTCGATGAAATGCGCCACGTAATCTTGCGTGAACGGCGCGAACCAAAAAATCAACGCGCCAATCGCCAGAATCGGCAAGAGGCGGCGATATTTCACAAACGCGATGAGGACGAGCGAAACGCCGAATCCCAAAAATGCGCCGCGCGAAAACGTCAGCACCAAACACAAAAACATCGCGGCGACGGCAGCCAAAATCAGCCAACGCGGCAGCAGCGGCTTGGGCGCGAACACTTGCGGCGCGGTCAGTCCCGCCACCAAAATCATCAAACCGCCCAACACATTCGGGTCCACCGATGTGGACACGGCGCGCAGCGTGCCGGTCGGGTCGTCGTTAATGTATCGCAGCACCGCCGGTCCGTCGGGATATTTCACATAGCGCAATAACGAAAGCGTTCGTATCGTCAGGTCGCTCGGCAGAAAATAAAACAGAATGCCCAACGCCGCCGACAGCGCGCCCGCGAGAATGATGAATCGGATCACGCGCGCCAAACGCGCGCGCGTGTTGACCACATTCACGATGCAAAAGTACGTCGCAATCGCCAGCAGAATTTCGGCAAAATGCCGCACAATCGCGATTTGCAGCCCCGCGTGCGACATGCCCGCGACGAATGAAAAAATCGCCAGCACCATGAACGCGACGATGGGCGCGCCGAGAAACGTAAATTGGAAATGAACATCTGGGTCTTGGCGCGTCATCGCGCGCGCAAACCACATCGCAAAGAGCGCGAGCAGCGCAAGGTCGAGAAAGGTCGGATTGAAACCGAGATTGACCGGAATCGAAGCGAACGGCAAAAGAATCGCTACGCCAATCACCGCGTACAAACCGTACTCGATGTTGGTCATGATGATGACTCCCGCCGCCACACCCACAATGCCCGCCACCACAATCGCGGGTGAGGTAAACGAAACTGCCGCCGCCAAAATCAACGCGAGCGCGCCACCCAGCGCAAGCGCGATGAGAATCGCCAGCGTATTGTTTGTCGCAATGCGTTCGCTCATAAGTCATGCCATTGAACGTTCAAACGTTTGAACACTCAACGTTTCCAAAACAACAAAATAAAACATGCGATTAATGTCACCGCCGAAATCGCCGCGCCGAGTTTGAACGACAACGGGTCGTACCACATTTCGACGCGATGTTGTCCCGCGCGCACGGGTATCGCGCGCAGCGTCAAATCCGCACGTAAAATTTCCGTCGGCTGTCCATCCACCGTCGCGCGCCAGCCGGGATAAAAATTTTCACTGACGACGAGTAAACCATCCGCCGGCGCATTCACATCCAGCGTGATTTGTTGCGCGGAATAATTGGGAATCGCAACGACGCCGTTTGCCGCGTTCGCGTCAAGCGCAAAAGGCAGCGGTGTTGCGACGAGCGCGTTGTGCGCCGCATCCAAATGATTCGCCAACAACGACGCGGCTTGGGCATCATTCGCTTCGACTTGGGCGCTGCCCACCAACCACGCGCGCGGAAACGTCGTCTCCAAGTGCGCCAATTGGACATCATCATCGCGCGCCATCACGCGCGCATTGAATGCGGCGGGATTGCGCGTGATGGCATATTTGACATTCAGAAGCGGCAAATAAATTTCCGGCGAGAGTTTCAAGAGCGCATCGTAACGCGCCAAACGCAGCGGCGAAATTCCCCCAATTTCTTCCAGCCCTGTCGCAATCCCGAAATGTCCGGGCAATAATTGCTCATCCGCCGCGACGCGAAACACACTCGCATCGCGCCGCAAGAGTTCCGCAAATGGAATGTCCGCGAAACGGTCCTCGACGCGTCCTTTGTTCGCAGGTTCATTCACGCTCCACAAATCAAACAAAATCAAAACGACCGCCAGCATTGCAAAGGCTTGTAAGGGACGCTCGCCGCCGCGTTCCCTGGCGCGCGCCAGTATGGAATGCTCGCCGCCGCGTTCCCTGGCGCGCGCAAAATGCAAATACAGACCGACGAGCAGACTCGTCAATGCAAACAGCACCAGCATCAACCCCGCGCGGTCGCCGAGAAACGACAAACGTCCTTGCGGATTCTGCGCGCCTGCGACAAAAAAGGTCAACAGCAGCGTGAGCGTCATCACCGCGCCGACGGGCAGCAGCGCGAACAATTTCTTGGCGCGTTGCGCATCGAACGCGCCCAAGAGGTCGGTGATGCCGTACCCCGCCAACATCGCCAACGCGAAACTGACGACGAACGCGAGCCGTTCTTGTTGACGAAACAACGACGCGCCCGGCACGAACAAATAAAAAATCACGTACGCGAATACATAAAACCCGAATGCCAGAATCAGCGCGCCGAGCGCCAACAAGCCCCAAAAGATTGTCTCCTCGCGTTTGCGTAACAAGGCGAACAGCGCGAGCCATAACGGCAAAATTCCCACATACAGCGGCGACGCGAACGCGCTCGCGTACCCGGGCAAAATAAATTGCAGAATATCGAGCGTTGGAAAACCTTTCGCCGCATCCGCGAACGACAAGGCTTCGCGCGTCGAAAGTTGTTGATATTCGACGGCGGGGACGAGTTGAATTGCGGCAACGCCGAAAGCGATGAGCGCAAAGAGAACGATTATGCCCAAAGCGCGTAGGAAGCTTTTCGATTTTCGATTTTCGATTTTCGATTGCTGATTCTTTTGCCAAACGCGAAACAGAAAATAAATCGCGCTTGTGGCAAAGACAAACAAAAACGTTTGCGGATGACCCGCCAGCGCGGCGACGCCAAGCACCATCCCTGCCGCAACCAGGTCCCTCATCCCCAGCCCTTCTCCCATAGGGAGAAGGGAGTAATATTCCCCTCTCCCATAGAGAGAGGGGTCAGGGGTGAGGGGGCTCTCTGTGGGAGAAGGGTCAGGGGTGAGGGGCGCAACAGACACCGCGCGGTCAATGAAAAACAACGCCAGCGGCAGCCACACCGCCGTTTCCAAAATTGCCAATTGCAGCGGCGGATACGAGGTCAGGTAACCGCCAAAGGTGAAAACAATCGCGCTGACGAACGCGCCGACGCGTAGAGACGTTTCGCCGACGCGTAGAGACGTTTCGCCGACGCGTAGAGACGTTTCGCCGACGCGTAGAGACGTTTCGCCGACGCGTA
>Ga0070741_10001610_pt1 | contig 67119 bp, 48 predicted proteins | sample Coa_R1_4_FD_66440 | JGI IMG/M metagenome (GOLD analysis project Ga0070741, IMG submission 66440) | Surface soil microbial communities from Centralia Pennsylvania, which are recovering from an underground coalmine fire - Coalmine... | ecosystem: Environmental > Terrestrial > Soil > Unclassified ...
TGCAAGTCCGCGCGCCGGGGCGCGGACATTCTGCCCGCAGCAACGGTCGATCAGCGGCTGGCACAAAGCCCTTTTCTTGCGCCACATTCAGTTCTGACGTTTCTGCGGACTACAAGTCCGCGCGAACGGGGCGCGGGCATTCTGCCCGCAGCAACGGTCGATCACCGGCTGACACAAAGCCTTTTTCTTGCGCCACATTCAGTTCTGGCGTTTCTGCGGACTGCAAGTCCGCGCGCCGGCGGCGTTCCGGCTGGTCTTAGTGCTTTGAGGTTTTGAATGCCCGCCAAACTCCGAGGTCCACCAATTGTTTGGTCACGACGGTGGCCCAGGCACGGTTCGCTTGCGGATTGGCCGGACTGGGATGCAGGATTTGGCCCACCCTTACCTGGTCGCATACCAACTGGGCGCGGCGCCGGGCGAAATCACCCACTCCAATTACCCATTCAGGTTGGAGGGCTTGGATGGCCTCGCGCAGATGTTCATCGCACGCCGCAAAAAGCTGTTCCTTCTCGCGCAAAGGCAATTTGTCCGGCGTGCGATTGCGTCCGGTGGATTCCATAAAAGCCAGCGGGCAATAGTTGAGCACCAGGTGCTGACGAAAGAATTCCTTGGCCGGACCGAACCGTGCGGCGAAGAGTCCCCAGAGCCGTTGTCCGCTTACCTCCGAGCGTTGACAATCCAATCCGGTAACGGGCCGTTGCGGATGCTGCTGCGCCGGGGGGACGATTTGTACCTCGATCTGGAGCCAGTCACGCACCGCTTTCACCTCTCCAAAAGGCACCCCTGTCTGGACCATGCCAAAAGGTCCCGGGTTCATGCCCAGAAAAACCACGCGCTTGGGAGCGCAGGCGAAGCGCCGCAAGTAAGCCTCGTAACAGGGCCACGCATACTCCAGCGGGTTGTAAACGTGTGAAATCGGCGGCCCAAAGCTGAGCCGGCGCAGCGCTTCTTTCAACGCCTCGGCCGCCTCAAGCAATCGAGCTACAGTTTGCGAATCAGACTCGACAGTTTTAGAACCATGGATAGACACAGATGGACACGGAAGGTAAAGGCAGGAGAAGACGCTCAACCTCGGAGCCCCGGCCCCGCGGCTCACACTCTAATCAACACCCCGCTCCGAACGGACTTGCTTTCTTGCTCCAATATCCCTGTTCATCAGTGTTAATCCAGGGTTTCCCCGGTAAACCGGATTAGCGGTGGTGATGGTGGCCGCTGTCGCGCGGGCGGTGTATCTGCCGCACGGCCCGCCGCAGGGACTCGATTTCGCGTTCGTCGGCATTCTTCTGTCGTTCGAAAACTTCGAGCAGCTCGAGCACCTCTTCCATCTCCTCCAACGCGTTGCGAAGCGCCTCAACGACCTCGCTTACCTCTTCGATGGCCTTCTCGACTGTACTCTGAGAGGCCGGCTGCCCGCGCGGCGGAAGCGGCTCCTCGGGAATTGGCTCCGGTTCTGGTTCCGGACGGAAATCCGTTTCTGCCTGGCGCTCCGGCTCGACCGCCTCGGGTTCGGGCTCCGATGCTTCCGGAGAGCTTTCCGGTTCCTGGGCTAATTCGAAAATCGGTTCCGGTTCTCCTGCTGCCGGCATCGGTTCGGTGTCGGGCGCATCCACCGACGCTGGAGAATTCGGCCGGGCCCTGCCCCCACGGCCTCGTCCTCGCCCGCGACGCCCTCGTCCGGAGCGCCGGCCACGGGCGCTCGCCCTTGAGCTGGCCGGCTCGGACGGTGTCGTTGCTGGTTTGAATTCTTCTTCAGGAGCCATTTTGCCCACAAGTTGCCCGGATTGAATTCAAATGCAATGGGAATTATCGCCAAATTCAATGGACGGCGTGGCAGTATTTCTCCAGATTTCTGCGATGATGCGAATCGTCTTTTTGGGTTTGGCGCTCGCCGCAGCCAGCGGCCCGAGTCTGGCGGCGACCAATACTCCCGGGTTGACCAATGCCTTGAGTGTTCGGCCACCCGCCCCGCGCCGGCCTAACATCATCCTGATCGTCGCGGACGATTTGGGCTATGGCGACCTGGGTTCCTACGGCCAAACGATGATTCAGACACCGAACCTGGACAAGCTGGCGGCCGAAGGTCTGCGCTTCACCAGCTTTTACGCCGGGAGCACCGTCTGCGCGCCTTCGCGTTGCGCACTAATGACCGGGCAGCATACCGGGCACGCGTTCATTCGTGGCAACGGGGCTCAAGCCTTGCGACCTTCCGATGCCACCCTGGCCGAAGTTCTCAAAAACACCGGCTATCGCACCGGCCTGATCGGTAAATGGGGACTGGGGAATGAAGGTTCAACCGGTATGCCCCGCGAGAAAGGCTTCGAGGAGTTTGTCGGGTATCTCGATCACGTCCACGCTCACGACTACTACACGGATCGGCTGTGGCGTTCCGACTTGCGTCTTCGCTATAATGATTGGGAGATTTTCCCCGAGAATCAGGGCGGGCGAAAGGAGGCCTACATGCCGGACCTCTTCACCAAGGCCGCGACGAATTTCGTCAGCATCAATAAACCCGAGCAGTTTAATCAGTACCGCCCTTTCTTCCTGTACCTGGCCTATACGCTGCCGCGCGCCAATAACGAAGAAGGCAAACGCTCCGGCAACGGCATGCAAGTGCCCACGGATGCGCCCTACTCCGACCAGTCCTGGCCTCAGCCTGAAAAAAACAAGGCCGCCATGATTACCCGCCTCGACGATTATGTCGGCAAACTTATGGGCCGACTTCAGGAGCTCAAGATCGATGACAACACCGTCGTGATGTTCACCAGCGACAATGGCCCGCATAAGGAAGGCGGTGTGGACCCGAAATTCTTCAAAAGCGGGGGTCCGTTGCGGGGCATTAAACGCGATTTGTACGAGGGCGGGATTCGCGTTCCGCTCATAGTACGTTGGCCCGCCAAAATCAAGCCCGGCAGGGTCAATGACGATCCTTGGGCGTTTTGGGACATTTTTCCCACTGCGACCGACATTGCCCTGGCCAAGACTCCGGAAAACCTGGATGGTATTTCATTCCTGCCAACCCTCCTGGGGAAGGTTCAAACCAACCACCACGATTTCTTGTATTGGGAATTCCACGAGCGCGGCTTTCAACAGGCCGTACGTATGGGGCAATGGAAAGCCGTCAGGCCGCAAGCAGGGATGCCCCTGGAACTTTATGATCTCAAAGCCGATCTGGGCGAAACAAACAACGTCGCTCAGACTCATCCCGAAGTGGTGGCCAAACTCGAACAGTATCTTAAAACCGCGCGCACCGACTCCGAGCAGTGGCCGATTCGCAAGCCGGACGAAAAGAAAAATGAGGAAAGCGCCAACAAGTAGCCCGCTGGCGGGAAGTCCGAAGACCGAAAAACGTCCTGTTTTGCGCAAACATGATGGCAGGTGAGTTACTCGTGACGGGCGCTCCCAAGATCCAACGTTTTGCCTCAGACACGCCGGACAAGAGGCCCGAGAACAATATAACAGGGCGAAATCCGGCGCTGCCTGAAGCCGATGGTCGCCGAGCGACGACCAATTCCTCTGCGTCGCCCGCCTTTCAGGTGGCCTCCGGAGCCCCGAGGGGCCCCGAGGGGCGGCAATAATAGCCCAGGGCCAGGCCCCAGCGGCGGCCGCCCTGGGTAAACGCCCCCCCACCACCCAATCTCTCTTTTTTCCAATCTGGTTTGGCGCGCTCGGGCGCGCCAAACCAGATTGGAGAAAAGAGAGGGAACCATTTTGTATCTCTTACCCAGGGCGGCGCTCGTTCCTCGCTGGCCCTGGGCTACTTCTCATCGTCCTTACAGGACTTCAATTGGGCTCGCTGCGCTCGCGTGGTTGCGGGGAGTATATTTGTACATTTCAACCCGCAAGGGTTGCCAGATAGTAGCCAATACGGAGGTCGCAGCGCAGCGTAGACCTCCGATAACCGCCCCAAAGATTCCATTGCACCCCGACAGCGGGTGCCAGAATTGTCCCGAATTTTCCTCGGTACTGGATTCGATGGGTTGGAGGTTCCGCAACCCGCGAGGGTTGCCAGATGGTAGCAGGGGGCGGAGGTCGGAACGCGGTGCAGACCTCCGGTGCACGCCCAAATATTCCACGGCAGCCTCCCGGTAACCTACGACCCGGAACCGCCGTTCTACGGCCCCCGTTGCGGCTCGTTCAGTTGGCGAATCCGTTCCGTTCGCCGAATCTCGAAGCTGAGCCAAATCGCGGCCAGCGCTACCGCCAGGAGAATTGCCACCACGAGGAATCGCGGCCAGCGATAGTGGCGCGGCGGCATCGGTACGTTGCTTTCCCCGCCATCGCTCATACTGGCCAAGATAGCCAACGGACGGTTTGCGCACGACCAAAAAAGCCTTGCTTTGGCCCCGAAAAATGAGAGGTTGGAATCACTTGGACGGTTTTCGATCTTCCAGGCACGGTAAGTCTCCGGTGGTAAATTTACCTTGGCAATTTCGTGGAAAAAGATAATTGGTTGAAAGTGAAACGGCATAACGGAAGCGGTCGCCGCGGCCACTCGTTGGAGCGGGACGTGGATAGGTTCTGGGCGCCGCATCCCGGCGTGCGGACTGAGCCCGCGCCGGCTTGATCACCACGGCATGAGTAGTGAAGAACCCATTGAGCTCGAAGGCACCGTTTCGACCGTCCTTCCGGGGACCATGTTCCGCGTTAAATTGGACAACCAACACGAAGTGCTGGCACATCTCTCCGGAAAAATGCGAAAACATTTCGTCCGTCTCACTGTGGGCGATCGGGTCAGGCTGGAAATGTCGCCCTACGATTTGAGCAAGGCGCGCATCACCTACCGGCTGCGCTGACTTGAGCCCGTGCCGCTTCCGGTTTCTGGGGTGACTTCCCCATGTTTTCAAGCGCATCCTTTATGCACCCTCGAAGCTCTCGCCACTGGGGGTGCGAGTTGTTGTCGGGAATACGCGGCGGCATCTGGATGTGCCGCCGCTTTATTTTGGGTTCCGTTCTGCCCACTGCGGATCCGCGGGAGATAATCCACCCCTTGTGACCGACCCCGCCCTCTCTTCCAGCGTGGCAACCGCGAATTTACCCAATGGAGGCAATCCCTATGATGTGCTCCGTAATCGCGATTTGCTCCTGTATCTCACCGGGCGCTTCGTCGCCTCGCTCGGCCAGCAAATGCTGACGGTGGCGGTGGGTTGGGAACTTTACGAGCGGACCAATTCGGCTTTGGCCCTTGGCCTGGTGGGCCTGACCCAAATGCTGCCGATGGTGCTGTTCACCCTGCCCGCCGGGCACGTGGCCGACAACCACGATCGCAAGCGCATTATCCTGATCACAACCTTTGTGATCGGATTGGCCAGCGTGGGCCTGACGCTGATCTCCAGTCGCAAGGCGGACGTCTTTTGGATCTATTTCTGCCTGTTCGCCGCCGGCACGGCCCGGACTTTTCTCTGGCCGGCCAGCGCGGCGTTTCTGCCGCACCTGGTGAGCCGGCAGCAATTCTCCAAAGCGGTGACCTGGAGCAGCGGCAGTTTTCAACTTTCGTCTGTGGTGGGTCCAGCGGTGGGCGGCGCGTTGATCGCCTGGACGCATCACGCCGCACCCGTGTACGCGGTCAATGCCGGCGCCTCGTTCATCTGCCTGTTGCTGATGGGCCTGATCCACCGCACCCACGTCGTCATTGCCCGTGAACCAATGACCCTGCGCAGTTTGATTGCGGGTTTTAAATTCGTCTTCGCCAGCCGGATTATTCTTGGGATCATCACCTTGGACTTGTTCGCCGTGCTCCTGGGCGGCGCCACCGCCCTCTTGCCGGTCTATTCCAAGGACATCCTGCACGCGGGTCCGGCGGGCCTGGGTTTGCTGCAGGCCGCCCTGCCCTGCGGCTCTTTGCTGTGCGCGTTGATCCTGGCACACCGGCCACCGATGCAGCACGCCGGCCGGACGTTATTATGCGCGGTGACGATTTTTGGCATCGCGACGATCGCCTTCGGCCTGTCGCGCTCGTTCTGGTTTTCGTTTGTGATGCTGTTTGTCTGCGGAGCTGTCGACAACATCAGCGTGGTGGTGCGCCATACGCTGGTTCAATTGCTCACGCCGGACGAAAAGCGCGGACGGGTTTCCGCCGTGAACAGTTTGTTCATTGGCACTTCGAATGAATTGGGCGGCTTCGAATCCGGGACCGTGGCTCAGTGGCTGGGCCCCGTTTGCTCCGTCGTCTCGGGCGGCATCGGCACGATCGTCGTGGTGATCGCGGTGGCGTTAATATGGCCCGAGATTCGCAAGTACGGCCGGCTGGATGGTTAGAGCGTGTTCTAGAATTCGGCTTGGAGTCCCGCCTTCAGGCGGTTTTGGCGCCGGGCCGCCTAAAGGCGCCTAAAGGCGGGACTCCGAACCCATACGCCCAAGTCGGTATTTTTAAAACACGCTCTTAGGAATTTCGGCAAACGCGTTATCAGGTTATCAAGTTATCAAGACTCAATTTTCGGTTTCATGCACCGTCACCCACGCGCGGCTGCGGGCCGGAAGCCGCACCGTGACCGTGGCTGAATAGTCACGGGCGAGTTGGACCGTCGCTCGTCTCCCATCCTCCCACTGAACCACTGCCTTGCCGTCCAGCCCGGTGTAGTAAAGCGGCAGCCGGATCTCCCGCTCGATGGCTTGCTCCAGCGGATTGTAAAACATGGCCAGGCCGCGCTCGGACAAGCGGGGGTTGACGTGCAGCCAGCCGTCCCAGTCACGCCCGTCAGGCCGGCGCAAATGGATCAGATCGCTATCCAGGATGGCGCGATGTTGCTTATAGAAATCGACCCAACGTTTCACGACCGCCTTGGTTTCAGAGGTATCATAGAGTCGGGGGCCGCGGTAGCAGGCTTGGACACCAGCGCCAAAAAGGTTTGCGAGCCGAGTCTCGTAATGTGGCAAGTGCTCTTTAAGCGGCTCGATGGTCGCCGCGGCGCCGCCGCCCTGATATTCCGTTAAGGGCACAAACATCCAGCCCATGCTCGGAGTCTTCTCCCAGGTGCCGTCAAAAATATTCTGCCGTTCGATGATTTCCTGTTGCTCGCGAGGAAGCGACCAATTGGTCTCGCGGTAGCCCATCGCGCATTTGCTTGAGCCCGAGAGGTAATACCAGTCCGGCACGTTCAGATAAATGCCCCGTCCCCGGCACCACTGATAAAAACCGCTGATGGTCTTCCATTGTTTCCATTGGGAATCGGCCAAGCCGAGGTGCCCCGGGTGGCTGGTTGAGGCGCACACATCGCCTGGATAGGAGCCGTCGTGTTCGAGCACGTTGCAGCCGGTTTTCTCGAAGAACTGCCGCAGTTTGCGGAAATATTCCTCGCCCCAGCGACTGCCCAAACAAGGCGAATCGCCAAAGCGCGCGCCTCCTGTTTTTCCCGTAAGCGGATTTATCACGTCGTCGGCTGGACCGATCGAGCGGCTGGCCAGCAAAGAATAGCCCCCAAGGGCGATGCCTTTGCTGCGGGCGTAATCGGCCAGCTCTTTCACTTGAGCCACGTATTCCGGTTGTTCGTTCTCAAGATCAAACCCGCTGCCGAAGGTCATAATTACCAGCTCGAAGCCAAGTTCGGCGCATTGGTCGAGCGCCAGCTTGACCGCCTCCGGCCGAGCGCTGCGCACGTGCATCAGAATCGGGTTTTCCTGCGTCCACGGTGCCAGGGCGCGGTAGGCCCGGCGCAGGGCCAGGCCGCGGCGCTCCCGCTCGGTGCTGTCGTGAACCAGTTCGAACACGCGGAAAGATTCGTAAGTTTCGCCCGGTTCGAGTACCACGCCGGGCCCGATCGGGGGCGAACATTCCAGCAAACATGGGGTTTTGCGTTCGTAATGCACCTGCGTGGTGTAAAGCGGATCGCTATTCCAATGGATCGCAGGCGCATCGGCATTGCCGGTCATGTTGCCTCCGAAGCTATAGTCGCTAAAGACTTCGAGCTCACGGTACACGCCACGAAAATTGGCGGCGGTACCGTCTACGATCGATTCCGGCTCGACCGTGGCCAGTTGCTCCACAACAACGGAATCGACCGTCACCGGCTGAAGGGCGGCGTTACTGAGCGTCAGCCACTTGGCCATGAGTGGCAAACCGTCGTACAACTCGTAGTGGACCTGTGCTTCCACCGCCGGTGAGTTGGTCGGCGACTTGAAAATCAGTGTTGCGGACGCCCCCGGCGGCGGCCAGGGCAGATCCTGCGAAAGCCAGTTTGTGTGCTTTTGCCAGGCAAAGCGAGATTGAGTCCGGCCCACGTAATATCCGGAAAAATGAAACGAATTCGGGTCCGGCGCCATGCCATCCAGCCATTTTGGATTCAAATAATTATGAATCGGCTGGCCCACGAGCCCTCCCACATCAAATTTCCTGCCGCTCAATTCAATCACTGCTTCCCGCCGGGTGGAGCGCAGCAGCGCGGCCGAAGTCATTAAGTTATCGAAAGCAATTGTAGCCGCGGCTGGTTCGAGACGGATGACCCGTCGAATCAACCCGTTGGCGAGCTCAAGGTCCCGTCCATCGGCGCTGGCGTGAACCTTCGCGACAAACGAATGGCCGTCGATCAGCCAATCACCTGCAGCGACCGCCCCTTGCGATTGCTGGGGACAAAAGCTAAGCAGTACGAGGGTGAATACGAAAACGCGCGCAGCCGATGGATGCATGGCCGAATAATTTTCGCCTATGCTGTCGCAGGGAGGGTCAAAGCAAAAGTGTAATGTGTGACTCCGCTCCAGGCTTCGCTGCATCGGCCGGCGCCAACAGCCGACGTGTTGCAGCTTTCACAAAACTCGCCTTTGAACACGCTCGTGAAGCTCGGTCTCATTTCGGATCTCAGAGCTTCGGCCTTCTTTCGGCCTGCGGGTTTCGGTTTTACTGGGTATCCGGTCGCTGCTGCGAGAGGGTCGCCTGCGCATTTTCCACCAGTTCTTTTATTCGCTGGGCGTCGGCCTTGGAATGCCCGTGACTGGTCATTGGGTCAGTGCCGCCGGAAGATTCGATCAGGACGTTTGACCAGATCATGCCGGTTTTGATATGGACGGAGGCCACCTTGCTGATGGTGATGCTCATTTCGTCCTGGCTGAACCAGGAACGTTTGCGGCGGGTAACGGCTTTATCGCTGACCTCGATAACGGTCGGAAAGAGCAAGTTGCCCTTCGTCCAACGGCTGGCACGGAAGATTTCTGTCGGCATACAGATTCCCCAAAACGTGGGGCCGGGTGTGTTGCTGCAACCCGGCCATCTCGAATCCCAATCGCAAAGTGAGCTCGCCACTTCCCGGTCAGGATTCCGGGCAAAGCATGGCGCAATGGCCTGGGTTAGGCAAGAGCGCCTTAACGGAGTTGAGGAATGGGAAAGACGCAGTTCCGAGGCCGGAGGTTACAGTGCGAAGCCAAATTCTGTCATTTTTCCTTCGAAATGTCTTTTGTACCCTGACGTCTTAACACCAGTTTGAACAATATATCGAACAGCTTATAGAACATATGAAACTGACATTGCTGACAATCCCAACACTCTGCGCGGCGGGCCTGGTGTCTGGTTGTGTCGAACGCAGGGTTGAATACGTTCCTGCACCTCAACCGCAGGCAGTTACCGCGCCTGCAACTCCGGTAGAGCCTCCGGTCGTCGCACAAGCCCCGCCGGCTCCGCAGGTCGAAGTCGTGCCGGTCGCGCCGGGACCGGAGTATGCCTGGACCCCTGGTTACTGGTCAGTCGGCGTGGGGGGCCGGTGGGTATGGATTGGCGGACGCTACGTGGTTCGCCCCCACGCGCATGCGGTGTGGGTGGGAGGACATTGGAGCAGGCGCGGACATGGCTATATTTGGATTGGCGGACATTGGCGCTAATCGCGCAGGCGAGGGATAAAAGAGATCGAAGGGATCGACATCGCCTTGAAGATACGCTAAACCGCGTCTACCCTTGGGCCGGTGCAGCAACATAATCTCGAAACGGTTATCCATCGCCCCGCGGTACTGAATCAGGTCACCCGGGACCCCGGCCGTGGCATGGCGTCCCGTCAGGTTTTTCTCTGGCGCGTTCTGCTCACGGCCCTGATCGGTGGCTGGCTCCTGAACGGCCCCGACTCGGCGCCCGCCCAATTAGGCGTGGCCAGCGATCCCATTTGCAGGTTGCGCAGCCTTCCCGACGGCGCCGCCATGTCCGGCAAACTCGAATACGACGTCAAGGCCGCGCTTTTGTATCGGTGCTTGGAACTGGTTCAGTGGCCCTCGACAAATTCGGCCCAGTCCTCGCCCGAGGTGACGATTGGAATTTTAGGCAAAAATCAGTTTGGAGATTCGCTCGATTGCCTGGCCGGCAAACGTCTGGCCGGCCGGCAGTTGACCGTCAAGAAGGTGTCGAAGCTCGCCCGAGCGGCCCGGTGTCAATTGCTGTTTGTCAGCGCGTCCGAGGACAAACGCACCTCGAAGGTCCTGGAGAGCCTGCGATCGTTGCCAGTACTGACGATCGGCGAAGCCCCTGGCTTCACTGAACGCGGCGGCATAATCAACTTGCTGCTGGAGGGAAAAAACATCCGGCTGGAAGTCAATCAGGCGGCCGCCGAAGAGGCCGGGCTCCGGCTGGATCCAAAACTAATCAAACTGGCCGAAGCATTGGCGGCACCCACTCTGCCCCAAAGCGCCGCCGCGCCGGCGGGTTCACCCTCGGGCGGCTGACCGCCTCAGCGCGCCTCCATTGCCTTGCGCATTTCGGCAATCAATTCCGTTGGTTTCCATTCATTTCCGTTGAGCACTTTCTGAACCCGGCCCTCGGCGTCCACGACCACAGTGCGCAGGTTGTGACTGAAGCTCCCGCTTTCTCGCCAAAACTTCAAACCAAACGCACCACCCAGTCTTCGCACTTCCTCGGCCGTGGAGGTGGCGAAAGTCCAATGACTCGAGTCAGCGCCTTGAAGCGCGGCGACATCGGCAAGATGTTCAGGAGTGTCAAAAGCCGGGTCGAAAGAAATCGAAAGCAATTGCCAGTTCGTGCGAGTCCCCTCTAATTTGAGAGCCTGTTGCACGGTGGCGAAGTTATTGTTCATGCGCGGGCAAAACGTTGGCAATGGACAACGCGAAAAGAAGAAGGTAATCGCCAGGGCCTGGCCTTTAAAATCGCGCCGATTAATCCTGCTGCCCGATTGATTAGTGAAAACGAATTCCGGAACCAGGGTCCCTACCTCGAGTTGACGCTCCGTTTCGGTCAGCGGCTCGGAGACTCTTTCCTTGGCAACACGTCCTTTGATTTTTTTAATATTATCGATCCAATCGTCGTCCTCAGTAACGGAAAGCCGAAAAACGATGGGATCTCCAGGCTGAAGGCCGGAAAGCTCGTTCGGATTTTTCACCGGGAAGGGCATGGTCATGGCATCCATGTAACCGGGCACCGGCTCGTGAGCGATGATGGCGACTCGTCCGGCGGAGCGCGATTCCAGGAAGGCGCCTTTGACTGAATACGTTGTCACGCTCTTTGCGGTGGGTTCGGCGCCGAAGGAACAGTTGGCACAGAACAACACAACCACGAGCGATCGCGTCAAGACGCGGTGGAATGACATGCCACAATGGCGGCGGTTCATCCCTTTAGAATACGGAACACCGTTTATTCGGCAAATAAAGTAAACGTCACACCGCTCAGCGCGGGCGCGGTAATCTGACATAGCACAGGCTTTCCGGCGCGCGGACTTCCCAAGTCCGCAGTGGTCCAGGAACCCAGTCGGGCGGAGAGTCAGGTTTGACGGCAGCTGTTTACCGTTGGCAACGCCTGCGCTAGGCGCGCCGGAGGGCAAAGCCCTGGCTGGCCAGCTGGGATTGGAGGAGGGTCGTGTCGATACTTAGCAGAGGATCACACAATTCGCGCGTGCTCATGAACACGGGATGCCCGGTTTCTCTCAGTACTTCCGGTGGCACCGTGTCCAAACCCGCGCCCCGCGGCACGAGTAGAAAGGTGTTTGTTTTTCCCGTTCTGTAAATGTCGGCGCACATGCGGGGATCATAAACCGCCAGGCCGGGTTGTAACTGGGGTGAAGCGATCCAAAAACGATGCACGAGCGCCAACGGCGCCCTTCATACCAGCCTAGGGCGCCAGCCCTAGGAACCGCAGCCGAAACAAACTTCCCAAGCGCCAAAGGCGCGCCTTCCTCCATTCAATCCCAAACATACCGTTCATCAAAAAAGACATGGTACCGTCGAAGCATCTCCCGGTATTCTTCCTGGAACGTTTTGGTGCGGTGATGCTCCGGTTGACTGTCGATGTACTGTGTTAAAGCTTCCAATTGACTGAACCCAATCGAAAAGGCTCCGTACCGGCGCTGCCAGTGGAATGTACCATAGCGCTCGCCCTGGTTCTTTATCCATGCAGAAGACGTTACCTTTAATTTCTCGATGAAATCCGCCTGGCTGATGGTTCGACTTAATCGAACGGCTAAGTGGACGTGATCTTCGACTCCCCCGACGCGGTAAGCCTCACACCCGCAGTCGCGAGTGACGGTGGCCAGGTAACCATACATTCGTGGTGCCACGGGAGCGTCGAGCCATTTATTACGGTCTTTGGTGCTAAAGACCAGATGTAGGATGACTTGGCTCAATGATTGCGGCATAAGGCTCCTTTGTTTACCCACATTTGTATATGAGGCTGGCCGTTGGCCCGCAAGTCGGAAATCCCGCGGCGTTCCCTAGGCCTCCGGCCTAGGCTGGTATGAGCGACGCCGTTGGCGTCAATAGGTTTGGTCGGTTGGCGTCGGTAAAATTCCTCTTTCAGCCAGGTCGACTTTTCCGGATGGCGCCTGCGGCCGATTAAGCAAGGGTGACGACCCTTGATCGGTGCAGCAATCCCGCGTCGAATCCGAATTCTATCTGGCGATCTTCGCGGGCGCAACCACCTGGAATACGAGGTCGCCTTGTTTGCCTTTCATGCGCGTGCCAGAATCGTCTTTCAAATCGGGACCGATGCTGTAAAGGAGATAGCCGCTGCCTTTTGTGCGGTATCGCAATGGCTGGCCATCGAAGGGATCCGCGGTTGCGGCGGCGAAGATACCGGGCGTCAGCTCGGCAAGGTTTGCGGGATACCTGTTATCGTGCGTCAGCCGAAACTGCTCCAGTGCCAGGGCGGTCAATCCCAAGCGCAACCAGGCGAGACACTCCGCTTCCCTGGCTGCGGCAGTCCTCATTCCGGACAACAGAAACTCGGCAAGAACAAGCTGCTGGGCTGCGGCCTGGTCAATTTGCTGGCGCACCAAGTCGTCGGCTTTCAATCGGTCCGGAAAAGCTGGTCGGCGAGCGGTCAAGAGCTGCTGGGTCGCTGCTTCGAGGTAACGCTCTTCGCCCTCGACTTTGCCGCTTTCGAGACGCTTCGCCATCCGGTCGCGCCGCTCGGCGGGGAGATCTACGGTGAGCGTCGGCAAGAGCTTAAGGAATTGTCCTGGGTTTCGCACCAGGGCGATCGTGTTGACTCGTTCACCGGCCAGGCTTCGCCCGAACGCCTCGCCGCGAGCATCGTAATCTTCCATTTTCTGTAGAACGCGCAAAACTTCCGTTGAAGACTCCGCTGGCAAGGTGATGCGGTTCAGACTTTGCTCCAGGGCGCCGATCGCAACGGCTTCAACACGCGTGCGCACGAATTGGGAAAACAGATAGGGCTCAGTCTTAAGTGAACTGGCTAATGCCAGGCCGGCCGAAACATTGCGAACTGTCGATTTTGTGTCGCCCGCGTCCGCGTGGAGGACGGCGGCCAATTCGAGCAACTGGCCGGCTGGCATTATCTTGCTCAGATGTGGGAAGGCCACTTCGAAACCCGCGCTCAGATCCACGGGAAAGCGACTCTGATCGCATTGCGAGCCATCGGCGAATAACTGCAACGCCTCCCGGTTTGACTTCACGATGGCTGCGAGCGTGGATTTCATCGACACCGGCATGGGGCTGCCCAGAGCAGGCAGCTTGCCCTTGCCCAGGAGCGGCACGTCCGAAGAGTCGAGGCTGGCAATCTGCAGCGCGTTGAAACCCTGTGAAAAGAATGTGGCGGCATTTTGTCCGGCAGGCGGCTCGACGTACCAGGCATTGAGCTCCGTCAGGCTATGGGGAAGTCCGTCGCTGGCCGCGGCCCGGACAATCGTTGGTTTACGGCTTTGCACGAGGCTGCGCGCACAGAACAAAGCACCGACCACGAGCAAGGCGACCGTACTGCCGAGCACAGGCCGGAGCCAGTTTTTCCCGGGCTTGCGGCGCGTACTGGGTCGAGTCGCCATTGGGTTGAACAAATTGGGCGGGATCGGCGGCTGGGCTGTTGGCGAGGGGTCGTGGCGGCCAACGCGCAGCACCGGAGCGGAAGAACGCGAGACTCCCAGTTGCTGGGCGAGCAACTCGTTGGCCGCAGCCGTGCCATCGATGCCACAAACCGGGCACTCGACGGCATAAGTCATGAGCCCGTCAACGGGCTCAACCTCAAAAGCGTATTTTTGTCCGCAACCGCATCGGATCTTAATCGGTATCATAATTGAGGAGGGGAGTACGCTTTTGGTTCCTTGGACTATTCCTGGCGCAAGGCGACGATTGGATCGACACGCATGGCCCGAACACCGGGCAGCCAGCAAGCCAGAACCGCTACGCCAAGCAGCAGCAGGCCACTGGCGGCGAATGTCAGCGGGTCAGTTGGGCTGATGGCAAACAAGAGGGCCTGCATCACCCGGGTTAGCCCTAGCGAAGCCAGGAGCCCGGTGGCACAGCCAATCAAAGCCAGCTTCATTCCCTTTCCGATAATCAAGCCGAGCACGCGAGTCTTCGGTGAACCGAGCGCGAGCCGAATGCCGATCTCCTGGGTGCGCTGGGTGACGGAGTAAGCGATCACCCCGTAAATGCCGACCGAAGCCAGAAGCAAAGCGAGCAGCGAGAATAAGCCGACCAATAGCATGATGAGCCGCTTGGGTGAAACCACCTGGTCGACCATCTGACTTAAAGATTTGAAATCCTCGAGCAAGACATCTCCGCCGACTTGCCGCACCACCGTGCGCACCGCAGGGGCGAGCGCCGCAAAAGTGCCTTTGGTTCGCACGACCAGGTGTCCGCCCACGCTGGGGATGTATATTTGCGGCGCGGCTTCGAGCTCCAACGGGTTCTGGCGAACATTACCCACTACCCCGATCACTTCGCACCTGGATGAATTACTGGCTGGGTTTCCGTTTTCATTCACAAAGACGATCTTCCCGACGGCATTTTTGCCCGGCCACAGGCGGCGAGCCATTTTTTCGTTCACCAGAACCGGCAGCGTGGCCCCGGAGCGGAAAGTGGATTCAAAAACCGTGTCACGCGGCGCGAACGAGCGCCCTGCCAGCAAAGGGATGCGCAGTGTTTTAAAAAACCCCCAGTCGCCACCTTGCAGAAATACACTGGGGAACTCACCCGTGGGATAGGTTTCCCCTTCCGCGCGCACCTTTACCACGTCGCGCGCGGCAAAAGGCAGGGCGAGCGTGAAACCGACGGATTCGACGCCGGGGAGCGCCGCAACGCGCTGGGAAAGATCTTCGAAGTACGCGAGCTCCTGGGCGTTGGTGCTAAAATCGCGATTGGTTCGAATGCGGCAAGTCGCGACCCCTTCCGGCTGGAATCCCAGGTCCACTTCGAGCAATCGAACAAAGCTTCGCGTGAGCAACCCAGCGCCAACGAGCAGAACGCAGGCCAGCGCCATTTCGGATACGACCAGCCCTTCGCGAATTCGAAGCCCGCCCCTGCCCGCGCTCGAGCCGCGAGCTGCCTCCTTCAAATCAGAGTGGGACTCCTGGCGGGAAAAACGAAGTGCCGGCACGATCCCAAAGAGCAACCCGGCGGAGCAACCCATGAGAAGGGCAAAACCCAGCGCCAAACCATCGACCCGGGCGGATTCCAAGAGCGGGATGCCGAAGGCGTGGGATTGGGTGACGGCCATGGTTGCCAGGTGAGCCAGAGGAACTCCCAGGGCGGCTCCACAACCAGCCAGCAGGAGGCTCTCGGTGAGCATTTGGCGAATCAGCCGCCCGCGACCCGCGCCAAGCGCCAGGCGCACCGCGATCTCTTTGCGACGAGCGGCTGCCCGCGCCAGGAGCAAGTTGGAAAGATTCACGCAGGTAATCAGCAGAACGCAGCCGACCGCACAGGCGAGCACGAGGAAAGGACGTCGAAACTGCCCGCTAACGTGCTCTCGCAATGGGATAAGGGTGGCGCCGAAGCCGCCGCGCTCGGGGTGTGCGGCGCGGAGTTGTTGGTTGAGCCGATCGAACTCCAGTTGGGCTTGCCGCAGGGTCACGTCCGGTTTCAACCGGCCGATCACTGCGTGCGAGTTGTCCGATAAGTCGCCAAATTTCAACGATGGCCGAAGGAAGTCCACGCCTAAGCCAGGCGTAAAAATAGAGGAAAAATCGAAAGTCGAGGGCAGAATCCCCACGACCGTCCAAGCCTTGCCGCTAATGGTGATGGGCTTTCCGACGATGGTGCGATCGGCCTGGAAACACCGCCGCCAAAAGCGATCGGTGAGGATGACCGCCTGCTGGCCGTCCTCATCCTGGAAGTCACGGCCCAGGCTCGGTGAAATCCCCAGGACTTTCAGAAACTTTCGGTCGACCCACGTTCCCTCGACTCGGGTCGATTCGCCATTGACGGTCAGAATGGTTTGTTGCCGGCCGAACCAGGCGATGTAGCAGCCCAGGTCCTCAAAGGAGTGATTGAGTTCACGCCAATCCCGGACGTTGACGCTGCGCGACATGCCAGAGATTCCTGGGGCACCGAGGTCGGGGTTGGTTATCCAAATTAAACGGTTGGGATTCCGGAAAGGCAACGGGCGAAAGAGCACCGCGTTTATCAGGCTGAAGATGGCGGTATTCGCTCCGATGCCCAGGGCGAGAGTGAGCAGGGCGACCCCGGTAAAGCCCGGAGACCTTAGCAGCATCCGCCCGCCGTAGCGCGCATCCTGGAGCAAGTTGTGCAGCCAGGCCAGGCGACGCTCCTCGCGGCACGTCTCCTTGATCGAATCCATCCATCCAAAGCGCTTCAACGCCGCGTAACGCGCTTCAGGCTGCGACATGCCCGCGGCGATATTCTGTTGTATTCGCATTTCGAGGTGCGAACGCATCTCCTCGTCCATCTCGGCGTCCAGTTGCCTCTTGCTGGTCAATCCGGCCAGCTGCGTGCGGATTCTTCGGGCCAAATTCATTCCTTGAAGTGGTCAGGCCGATTGCATGATGCGAGCGATGGCGGCACACATCTGTTCCCAGCCGGTGGCTTCGGTTTCCAATTGTTTGCGACCGGCCTTGGTAAGCTGATAATACTTCGCGCGGCGATTGTTCTCGGATTGGCCCCACTCCGATTCGATCCAGCCCCGTTCCTGGAGTCGGTACAGCGCCGGATACAACGAGCCTTCGCCGACGCTCAGCACATCCTTGGAAAGTTGCTGGATGCGTTCGGCGATCCCAAAACCGTGCATCGGCCCACGGTTCAGCACCTTCAAGATCAGCATGTCCAACGTTCCCTGGAGGAGTTCAATTTTTTGCATAAGCAACGATTCCCATCGACTGTCGAGGGAACTCTGGGCCACTTTCCATCGAATGTCAAGGGGAAGGTGCTTTTTTACGCAAACACGGCTGGCTGGAAATTCGAAGGGGTGTCAGTAGAATAAAGCTGTGAAGCCTTCCAAGCTGATAAAAGACCCTAAAACTGGGTTGAGCATCACGAAGTCGCCGCCGGGCCAAAAGGTCACAAGCGAGAACGTCCGCAATGCGCTTAATGGCCTGGTCGCTGGCGCAATCGTCCAGTACTCAAGGCCAGTTGACGACGAAGAGGCAAAGTTCAGGTTCATTTTGCTTGCTCCACCGGAAAAGGGGAAAGTGGACATTCAGCTCATATGCGACTGGCGGCTCAAACCCTGGGTTGCGGTGAATACCAAAGCCGTTTAAGCTGAGACATGCCAGTGACGCTGGAATTGCCACCGCAAAAATCCCAGGCTGAGTTCAACCTGCGCCGTTGGGCCGAACTGCTGGTGGATCCTTTGGCGTCAAAATTCGAAGGGCGAGTTGAAACCGATCGTTTCGGACACATGGTTATGAGCCCACCTCCGGCACCCAGCCACGGAAGTTACCAGGCCGAAATCGCATACCTCCTGCGTCAACTGCTTCCACAGGGCAGGGTGATCACAGAATGCGCAATTTCCACCGCAGACGGCGTCAAGGCCGCGGACGTGGCGTGGGCTTCTCTGCCGCAAATGAAGGCATTGGGCAGCAATCCGTGTTTTCTGACTGCGCCGGAAATCTGCGTGGAAGTCCAATCGCCGAGCAATACCGAGGCCGAATTTTCGATGAAGCGCTCCCTCTATTTTGATGCCGGCGCGCGCGAAGTATGGGTCTGCTCAGATAATGGGGATATGAGCTTTTTTGGGCACTCCGAAAGCCGCCTCCCACATTCCGTGGTTTGCAGCGGCTTTCCCAAAAAGGTGAAATTGGGCGCCTAAGCCAAATTGCCATGAATCCGGCATTAGAAGCGTTCAATACGGCTAAAAACGCCCAGGACTATATTACAATGGCTTAGTGGCGGAAGGGGAGGGATTCGAACCCCCGGTTGGGTTACCCCAACGCCTGATTTCGAGTCAGGTGCCTTTAACCACTCAGCCACCCTTCCTGCCGTGTGTCCGCTTGACCGTACTACCATCGCGCGTGCCGGAGAAAAAAGCGGACAACGAAATCCGAGTACGAAGCTACCGACACGGCTGGATTGTTCAAGCGCAAATCGGCCTTTTGAGGCCCAAATGACAGTGGCGGAGGCTTTGGCAACTATTGGCGCAACCGGAAAAACTGCTGGGTGCCGGCGATCGGATTGGTTACTGTGTTTTGACCGTTGAGGACGATGGGGCCGGGAAAGTTGGTGGTCCAGACCGGTGAAACGAGGCTGGTAGCGGATTGCAGAGTGAAGCCGGTGGGATTAGCAGGCCACATTAAAACGACATTTGTTGCTGAACGAATGATACTCAGTCGAGGTGGCCCCAGCTCAACGGTCAGGCGGAAAACGGTCCCGGCACCGCCTCGTCCGCCATTGACGGTCGTACCATAAAAATAGCCGTCGGTGCCCTGCACGAGCAGGGCCTGGGGATTTGCGCCATCGTTGCCGCCGCTGAATGAATACAAACTGGCGAACGCCCCTTTGGCGGTGATTTTGAATACGGTGCCTTCGCCGCCATTCGTGCCACCGGATTGAGTCGTGCCGTAGAAAAGGCCGTCGCTGCCTTGAACCAGGCCAGCGTCGGGATTCGAGCCATCATCGCCGCCAGTGAATGAATACAGATTTGTCAGCATCCCGTTCGTGCTGATTTGGAACACGGAACCGGAGTTGTTGGTGCCGCCGCTGTAGGTCGTGCCATAGAAATAGCCGTCGGTGCCCTGCACCAGGCCGCCAAGGGGACCTCCGCCATCGATGCCGCCGGTGAATGCATATAAACTTGTCAGCGCCTCGGCGGGGTTCGGCGCATCGGGATCGATCTTGAAGACGGTGCCAGCGTTGCTCAAGCCGCCGGCTTGGGTTGTGCCATAGAAAAGGCCGTCGCTGCCTTGAACGAGACCGGCAGACGGGTTCGCGCCATCATTGCCTCCGCTGAATGCGTATAAAAGGGTGAACGTCCCGTTGGTGCTGATTTTAAACACGGTGCCAAAACCGTTGGTGCCGCTTCCGCTAAAGGCATAGGTGCCGCCGGCAAGCGTCGTGCCATAGAGAAAACCGCCGCCTCTCTGGACCAGTCCGGCCACAGGGTATGAGCCATTATTACCGCCGCTGGAATCAACGTTGAAGGAATAGAGGTTAGTGAGCACCCCATTGAGGCCGACCTGGAAAACGGTGCCAGCGGGCGCGCCGAAGGCGGGCTTGCCACCCGACTGAGTCGTGCCGTAGAAAAGGCCGTTGCTGGCCTGCAACAAGGCAGCCTGGGGATTTGCGCCATCAGCGCCGCCAGTGAATGAATATAAACTCGTCAGTATCCCACTCGCGCTGATTTTGAAGATGGTGCCATCACTGTTTGTGCCGCCGTTGAATGCGGTGCCATAGAAATAGCCGTCAGTGCCCTGCACCAGCCCGTTGGGATTGTAGCCATCGTCCCCGCCGGTAAAGGAATAGAGGCTGGTAAAGGTCGCCCCCGCCTGGGCAGCAATGACCGGCCCCAGGAGCAAGGTCACCCCCAGCAGTCGCATGAACAAACCCGCGGACGGCTGCTTATCGGGAATCGGCTCGACGGTTAGAAAGGCATTGCTTTGGTTATGGGCTCCTGTGAGCCGGACCTCGGTGCCTGACTGCTTAGTCTTCATGATTTGCCTTTTCAAAACGCCGACCTTTCGAATTCGCAATCGTTTCGGGTCTGACCAACGGACGACTAAAGGTTGGCGAAACGATTGCGCATTTCAATTCCGGAACGAACCAAGCGCGCGGCTCCCATAGCCGCGGAGTTCAAGCAGCCGGGTTTCGTGGTGGGCAGGTTCCCCATGGATGCCAATCCGGGCAGCAAATTTCAGCAAGGGAGAATGGTGCGCGCTGTAGGGTTTGAACCTACGACCCCTTCCGTGTGAAGGAAGTGCTCTACCGCTGAGCTAAGCGCGCTGTCGCTCTTGAAAGACCGTTGAGAATCGTTGGATTTTTCATAGTCTTTCGCGAATTTTGCGAAGCCCTAGGCTATTCGTTTTCAACCGTCCGGCAAGGCCAAAACCAAGCAATGTCAGGATAACGCGACTCAGAAAGCAAGTGCTCTCAAGGACTCCAAGACCTTACAGCCCTTCAATCGATTATTGACATTTGGGTAGCATTTTGCTACCGTGAGGGCATGAGTCAACCGGTGAAGGTTTCCGATGCGCTGGTCCTGGACGCTCGCTTGATGGGTGAGGCGACCCAGCGGTCCATTGCCGGCCAAATCGAATTTTGGGCCAGGCTGGGTCGCGCTGTTGAGACTCTGTTGCGTGGCGATCAAATGCTGTCGCTTTGCAAAGCCGGGAAAGCCAGGCCTCTTTCAGCGTGCCTCAATTCGATCGACTCGGCGGAGGGTCACAAGCGCCTCGCTGCACATCTTGCCTCGTTGCCTTATCCCCATTACGAACCGATGCCTGACTCGCCAGGATTGCTAGTGAGGATCGAGGCCAATGGCAGACGCACGACCGGCAGGTTCGTGAACCGCAAGTTTCAGGAAGCCAAGTCCGGGCGCAAGTGAAAGGTCGGCGGAAGTCCGAGCCATCAGAAGGTCTGGCAAAACTGAGCCAGGTTCTGGACCAACGGCCCGTGCTCGTAGCCTTAGTGGGACCGAATGGTGCGGGCAAGACGACGTTTTTCCATTCCCATCTCAAACCGGCCGGTTTGCGTTTTCTCAACGCGGATGAAGTCGCACGGGAGCTGGAAATCGACGCCTATGAAGCCGCCAAGATCATCACGCAACTGCGGCAGGAATTGGTTAAGCTACGGGAGAGTTTTGTTTTCGAGACCGTTTTCTCCGATCCCGTTGCCGACAAATTGGGATTTCTCAGGGAGGCGGTCCAATCGGGTTATACGGTGGTGCTTTGCTTTGTCGGCATAGCCGGGCCGGAAATATCGGAGCAACGGGTTGCGATGCGAGTGTCCCAAGGCGGCCACGATGTGCCGACTGACAAGTTGGTGTCGCGGTTTCCACGAACGATGGCAAATCTGAAGGACGCTATAAGCCAATTGCCTCATGTTTTGATCTTCGACCACGATGACTTGAGGAATCCGTTCCGCAAGGTCGCGGTGTTCGAAAAGGGCCGGTTGGAGTGGGCCGCCCAGCAGGTTCCAAGGTGGTTAAGTGGTTTGGTAAATTTAAAATGAATGCCTTTAACCTGATTGTCCGTTATTGGCCCAATCGCCCTGAAGCCGAAAGAATTTTTCGCGCGGTTTGAGTCGTGGCTACTGCCGCCTCTCTGTTGGTTTGGCGGTCGGTTCGTGGGGCGAACAGGGGAGCCGTAAGAAAAACGTGGCGCCGTGGCCGATGCCTTCGCTCTCCACATCGAGGCTGCCTCCCATTTCCTTTGCGGCCAGAGCTCCGCTGTGCAAGCCGAAACCGTGGCCGTTCTTGCGGGTGGTGAAACCGTGGTTGAAGATGCGCGTGAGGTTTTCCGAAGGAATACCGATTCCATTGTCGACGAGAGCAATCTCGATTTGCTGCGTGTTTTGCCGAACCCGAATCGTCAAGCGCTTATCCTGACGGCCGGAATCGTCGCAGGCATACTTGGCGTTCCGAATGAGATTGATGAGGATTTGCAGGACTTTGTGTTTCTCCACATTAATCATCGACAGCGAAGCAGCGTCAAAGTCGCGTACGACCCGCACCTCGTGTCGGCCCAGAGCGATCGCATTCATTCGCAGGGCGTCCTCAACAAGGTCGGCCGGGTTGACGGTCTCCTTGACTCCAGCGACCTGAGCGTAGCTCTGCTGCACGGCAACGATGTCTTTGATATGCTCGACATTAGCTCTCAAGGACTGGAGCTCGGCTAATAGGTCATCTTGTTCCTGAACCAAATAGACCGCCAGTTGGTCCAAGTACACGGGTATTTGCTGGCCTTTTGGGTGCTGGGTGACAAAAGTTCCGAGGTCCTGGGAATGCTCGCGAAGCAGAGTCGCCGCCCTGGACAGATTCGCGAGCTTGGAATGCCTTAGGCGGTCGCTCAGGAGGTCGACGGAGACGTTTACGCTGTTGAGCACGTTGCCGACGTTGTGCAGCACGCTGGTCGCGACTTCGGCCATGCCGGCCAACCGCGAGGCATGGAGCAAGTCCCCTTGGGTCCGTTTCAAATCCTCTTCCGTGCGCTTGCGTTCGGTCAGGTCCAGGAAACATTCCAGCAGGCAGGAGCGGCCGTTTAGTTCCACCGACACCACACTCTTGAGGATAGGGACTCGCTGCCCGTTGAGATCCAGCAGGACCCGTTCCGAGCTGTCCACCGTCGTATGCAAATCGGTGATCGGACATTTGCCTTGTTCTGCCGGGCAGACAAATTTGTGGCAGCAATGACCGATCACCGCGTCCTTGGAGCGGCCGATCAGTTTCAAGGCGGCGGCGTTGGCATCCAGGATGTTATGCTCCTGTGCATCCACAATGAGAATACCTGCCTGAATGGTGCGAAAAATCGCCTCGTCCAAATTCCTTCCTTCGTAGTGCATAATATAAGACGGCGCGACGGCCCAGCGCAGGTAGTGCGACCGGCCGCTAATGCCCTATCGGCATACAATTCTTTTTCTTTAGCGAAAAGCGTTTATGTATTAGAAGGAATTACTCACAAGCCGAGATTTGGCGCCTCTGAAACTGTTTAAACAGTTTCGAATTCCCGCCAGCGGGATCCACCGGGCCGAAGCCGCGGTGTTAATGAAAAGCCCAGGTCCCCGGCCTCCGGCCACGACGAGACCGGTTTCCGCTAATGAAACGAGTCCGCGTGCTGGGAAATATCCAGCCTGGAGGTCGCCCGGGCGTTTTCACTTTCCCTGTTATGAGGGTGTTGTTACAACTCGCCCATGCCAGCTCAGCTTGCCCTCGGATTTATTGGTACCGGAAAGATGGCCACCGCGTTGGCCGGCGGATTTGTTCGGGGCGGCATCGTTTCACCCGATCACCTGCTTGGCAGCGATCCGAGCGAAGTTGCCCGGGCGACGTTCACGAAAGAAACTGGGGCCCGCGTCACCGAATCCAACCAGGAAGTGGTTAAATTTGCGCGCTCGCTCGTACTGGCGGTCAAGCCCGGTCAGGTTCGCGAGGTCCTGGCACAGGTTCGCGACGGATTCAGTCCCGAGCATGTCTTGATCTCTATTGCAGCCGGAGTGACTTTGGCCCAACTGGAGGCCGCGCTTCCCGGGGGCGCGCGCGTCATCCGCGTGATGCCAAATACGCCGGCACTGGTCGGAGCATCCGCGTCGGCGTTTGCGTTAGGCGCGGCCGCGCGTCGGGAAGATGCCGGATTGGCCCAAAAGTTAATGGGTACAGTGGGTCTGGCGTACGAGTTGAAAGAATCGTTGCTGGATGGAGTGACGGGATTAAGCGGGAGCGGTCCAGCGTATGTTTACATGGTGATCGAGGCACTCAGCGACGGGGGCGTGGCGGCAGGTTTGCCACGCGAAGTCGCGACACGGCTCGCGGCGCAAACCGTGCTGGGCGCCGGCAAAATGGTTTTGGAAACCGGGCTGCATCCGGGAACGCTTAAGGACATGGTTGCCAGCCCCGGCGGCACCACCATCGAGGGAATCTGTGAACTCGAACGGGGTAAATTGAGGGGAACCATCATCAACGCCGTTCGGGCAGCCGCTGAAAAGTCACGGCGGATGGCCCAAGGCGGATGACGGAGGGCTGGGCGCCCTACCTATTTTACAGCGGCGGCGGTTTTCACCGCGCCCGCACTCATCGCCGAAAATCCCTTCGCCACCAATTCGGTGGCTTTGCGGTCGCGAGTCTTGAGGTCCGGACTGTCGAGCACCACCACAATCACGCGCTGCCCTTGCCGGACGGCGGTGACCGCAATGGAAAAGCCGGCTTGGGCGAAATAGCCGGTCTTCAAACCATCGCAACCGTCGATCCGCGCCAGCAAGTGATTGTGCGTGCGCATCATCACCGTGCGCCCGGGAACGTTTTGGCGAAATGCTTTTTCGTGGGTCGAGGTGTAGCGCAAAGCCTCCGGATGACGCACGACCTCGCGGCAAAGAATGGCGAAATCACGCGCCGTCGTGACGTCATGTTCCTGGCCCGCCGCGGGAGGCAACCCGTGCACGGAATGAAAAACCGTGTTGTTCATGCCCAACTCCTTTGCCTTGGCGTTCATCAACTGGACGAACGCGTCAGTTGACCCCGCCACTTTTTCAGCGACGGCGACCGCGGCATCGTTGGCCGACTGCACCATTAACGCGTAAAGCATGTCGTCCATTGAGAACGATTCTTTCTCGGCCAACCACACCTGCGACCCGCCGGTTTTGGCCGCTTTGGCGCTGACGGGCACATGGTCCTGCAGCGAGAGTTGGCCGTGCTCGACCTTCTCCAGGATGATCAACAAATCCATCAACTTTTGCATGCTCGCGGGATATCCCCTGGCATCCGCATTGTCCTCGAACAGCACCCTGCCGCTGGCGGAGTCGACCACAATTGCCCCCAGGTAGGGAGTGCGCGCCATCACTCCGTGTGGCGCGGTTTTTGAAGCGGTCGAGGACGGTTTTCTTGATACTGCCAGGCCACTTGAAGCGGCGGTCATTGCCAAAGCGAGGACGCTGCTAAACAAAAGACGAATTAATTTCATTGGAATACTCAACGATGTAATTGACGAGCCTAAGCTTCTTCAAACGGGGCGGGCAGCGTCAAGCCGAAGTGACCGAATTGAGTTGAATCCACGATCCGCCGTCAACTCGTCTGCTTCGGTTTCGGTCCTTTAGGGCCGGCTTCAATCGTGCCGGCATCCGCCGCGTGCATTTTCGGCGTCGCGGCCCTCCAGAAGGAGTCGGGCCTTCTCGTAGCTCTTTTTGTGGAGGTAGTGCAGCAGGCTGGGATCGGTGCCGGGCGGCAATCCGTCGGTGAGGCGTTCGAGGCGACTGAAAATGGATTGCAGATCCGGTTTGGGGTTGGCCGTGCGCAGCGATTGAACCGCCCGATCCAATTCTTCCAACGAACCCAAAATCTCTTTTTCAATTCCGGTCATAAACTGCTCGGTTTTTTGTCGGCTTAAGATCAGAACGGCAGGCGGGCGCTCGCGCTCGAAATCAGGGCCTCGAGCTTGGTAAAGCGCCCCTGGAGGTACCAGGCGGCGATGAAGCCCATGACGCCGGTGATGGAAAACATAAGAACCGCGGTCATCAAATAGAGCCCGAAGGCCTGGGGCGGATCCGGTTCCATCACCTGAGGCACACCATGGTACAGCGCGCCGAGGGCGAGAAAGATGCCCACCGCCCAGGTCAGCCATGGCGAGACCGGGGTAAAGGCGTCCAGCAACCGCAGCAGGAAAAACGGACTCAGCGCGTACGCTACCACGGTGAAAGCCTGCTGGTAAGTATTGCGCGCGTGGAAGGTGCCGCCCATGGACTTGAGCACCGCCGCCCCAATGAACACCAGCACCAGTGAAGTCACCAACTGGCCGGATTCGAAAACCACCGCCTCCCCGGGGGTAAAGACTTTGGGCCGGGTCGAGCTCACTTGGTGTTTGCCCCAGTGGGTCAGACCGTAGCCTTCGATGGCGCAAGTCACCAGCAGCAGGGGCAGCAGGAACTTGAGAAGTATCGCGAGCAGCCCTCGTTCGGCGCGGACAATCCGTTCCCACGTCCCGTTGGCATTAAAAATCAACAAAACCGATTCGATCATGTCCGGATAGTGTTGCAATAAATCCATTCACAGGGACAGCAAATAACTCGATCAATTCAGATTTACTCTCCAGGTTAGCTATGCTTTAATCGGCTCGAACATGACTGCCGATGGCAACGTTTGGGATAAGTTGACCCGGTTGGTAATCTTTCTGTTGTTTATTGCTTATCTCCTGGTCGTGGCGGTGTGGTACTTTCCGCTCATTCAATGGAATGAACGATTGCGTAAAGAGCTCCTGCTCAAGGAGGCCAGCATTCAAAAGCAAGTCGAGATTGGCAAACAGCTGCGCAGTTCGCTCGATTCCTTGCAACATGACAATCGAGCCGTCGAACGCCTGGCCCGGGAACGTCTCAGCTACGCCAAGCCCGGCGAGACGGTGATCCGGTTTGAGCCGCCCGTCACCAACGCGACGAAGCGTTTCTAACCGCTACTTCTTCTCAAAAGCCAGTTCGCCGTCCTGGGCAAGCACCTTGATGCGGTCGCCCGCTTTAAAATCGCCCACCAGCAGCTTCGTCGCTAACGGGTCCAGCAATAGATCCTGAATCGCCCGTTTCAATGGCCGCGCACCGAACTGAGGATCGAAGCCCTCCTGCGCGATCAACTGCTTGGCTGAGCGGTCCACTTCGAGGGTTAATTGCTGCTGGGACAGGCGCTTCTCCAACCGGCCCAGTTGAATCTCCACAATATGCGAGAGTTGCTTTTCGTCCAGGCTGTGGAAGATGATGATGTCGTCGACGCGGTTGAGGAACTCGGGTCGGAAATGCGCGCGCAACTCGGTCCGGACCAGCCGTTCCATCTCGGCGTGATCCTTGGCCCCGAGCTTTCCGCTATTATAGTACTCCTGGATAATCGGCGAGCCGATGTTGCTCGTCATGATGACAATCGCATTTTTGAAATCGACGGTGCGGCCCTGGCCGTCGGTCAGGCGGCCGTCATCCAGCACCTGCAATAGCACGTTAAACACGTCGTGGTGCGCCTTCTCAATCTCATCGAACAATATGACGCTGTACGGGCGGCGCCGCACTGCTTCGCTGAGTTGTCCTCCTTCCTCGTATCCGACGTAACCCGGAGGCGCCCCAATCAACCGCGCCACGGTATGTTTTTCCATGTACTCGCTCATGTCGATCCGAACCATGGCATTCTCGTCGTCGAACAGAAATTCAGCCAAGGCCCGCGCCGTTTCTGTCTTTCCCACCCCGGTTGGGCCGAGAAAAATGAACGAGCCAATCGGTCGGTTAGGGTCTTGCAAACCGCTGCGAGATCGGCGTACGGCATTGGCCACGGCCTTGATCGCTTCGTCCTGACCCACCACTCGCTTCTCCAAACGCTCTTCCATTTGGACCAGCTTTTGCCGCTCGGTCTCGAGCATGCGTGAAACCGGAATGCCGGTCCAACTGGACACGACCCGCGCAATATCTTCGTCCGTGACTTCCTCGTGCAGCAATCGCTGGCCGGCCGGCTTTTCGCGCAGGGCCTTTTCGGCCGCGGCGAGCTTCTGCTGCAGTTCCGGCAAGCGCCCATATTGAATCTGGGCGGCCAAATTGAGATCACCCTGGCGCTGAGCTTTCTCGAGGTCGGTTTTGACTTGCTCGATTTGGCCGTTAATGACGCTCACGGCGTTGATGGCGGCCTTTTCATTCTGCCACTGGGCTTTGAGACGTTGCGCTTTCTCCTTGAGATTGGCCAGGTCGCGTTCCAGGGTTTTGAGCCGTTCGCGCGAGGCCTCGTCCTTTTCTTTGCGCAAGGCGTTCTGCTCGATCTCCAGCTGCAATATCTGGCGTTCGAGCTTGTCGATGTCGGTCGGCATGGAATCCAGTTCCATGCGCAGGCGCGAGGCCGCTTCATCGACCAGGTCAATGGCTTTATCCGGCAGAAAGCGATCGGTAATATAGCGGTGTGAAAGCGTCGCGGCGGCGACCAGGGCCGAATCCTGGATGCGCACGCCATGATGGACCTCGTAGCGTTCTTTGAGCCCGCGCAAGATGGCAATGGTCGCCTCGACGGTGGGCTCATTGACCATGACCGGTTGGAAGCGCCGTTCGAGGGCGGCATCCTTCTCGATGTGCTTGCGATACTCGTCGAGCGTGGTCGCGCCGATGGCGCGCAATTCACCGCGCGCCAATTGAGGCTTCATGATATTGGCCGCATCGGTGGCGCCCTCGGCCGCCCCGGCGCCGACTATCGTGTGTAGTTCATCAATGAACAGGATGATCTTGCCTTCACTGGATACGATTTCCTTGAGAAAGGCCTTCAGACGGTCTTCGAATTCACCCCGGTACTTTGCTCCGGCAATCATCGCCCCCAGGTCCATCGCCACCAGGCGTTTGTTCTTCAACGTTTCCGGCACATCGCCGCTGACAATTCGGCGTGCCAGGCCTTCGGCGATGGCCGTTTTGCCTACGCCCGGTTCACCAATCAGCACCGGGTTGTTCTTAGTGCGCCGGCTGAGCACCTGCATCACGCGCCGGATTTCTTCATCGCGTCCAATGACCGGGTCGATTTTTCCCTGCCGCGCCATGGCGGTGAGATCGCGCCCGTATTTTTCGAGAGCCTGAAACTTGTCTTCCGGGTTGGGGTCGGTGACGCGTTGATTGCCGCGCAAATCTGCCAGCGCCCGCAACACCAGGTCGCGCTTCAAGCCATGTGTTTGGAACATCTTTTTGAGCGATGAATCCGCCTGGTCCAGCAGGCCCAGAAGCAGGTGTTCAGTGCTGATGTAATCGTCCTTGAGCTTGCTCGCCTCCGTGGAGGCGGCATCCAGCACCTGTTTCAGGCTTTTGCTCAGGAACAGATCCGACCCGCTAATCCCCTGCACTTTATGTCGCCGCGCCAGTTCGCGTTCGAGGTCCGGACGCAGCTTGGCGGGGGGGACGCCGATTTTTTCCAGCAAATCGGGGATCAAGCTCTCCGGTTGGCCGAGCATGGCCAGCAACAGGTGCTCCCCATCGACCTCCTGGTGGGAATAGTTCTGGGCGATCCGCTGCGCTTCTTGCAGCGCCTCTTGAGATTTTATGGTTAATCGATCCGCCTGCATATTCGTACTAATAGTTTCCCCTGCCGTTTCGTCAAGGGGCCGCGCCGCCCCATTGGCCAGTACAATGGGCGGCGCCAATGCCACAAATCATTTCGTGGTATTTAGTGAAATTCGTGTCTACAGTGCCTCGCACCCGACGACCCTCAACGTATCCGATGCCGGCGCCACTCTTACGCCTGACCAGAATCTCCAAATCCTTTGGCGCGATCCGTGCCCTGCGCGAGGTCTCATTTGAGCTTTTGCCGGGCGAGGTTCACGCATTGGTGGGAGAGAACGGCGCGGGCAAATCCACACTCGTGCAGGTTATGACCGGAGCGCAACAGCCAGATTCCGGCTCGGTCGAGCTGGACGGCGCCACCCTCACTTATCTGACGCCGCGCCGGGCGCGGCATCTCGGCATCGCTTGTGTGTACCAGCATCCCGCTCTGTTCCCCGATCTTAGCATCGCGGAAAGTATCGAACTTCGCCTGGAACCGATCGCCCCTTTCCGGCGAGTCCATTGGCAGGGCCAGCGTGAACGCGCTCGCCGGCTTCTCAAACAGATCGGCATTGATATTGCCCCCGGCACGCTCGTGCGGGACCTCTCGATGCCGCAGCAACAACTGGTTGAAATCGCCTGTGCACTGGGAGCTGACGCGCGGGTGATCCTCCTGGACGAACCAACCGCTTCCTTGACCCAGCGCGAAGAACATTTGCTCTTCGCGGTCGTCCGCCGCCTGCGGGATCACGGGGCGGGCGTCATTTACGTGTCGCACCGCCTCGCGGAGATCTTTGCCCTGGCGAATCGGGTGACAGTTTTGCGAGACGGCACCCGGATTTGCACTTGTAACACTGATAAACTCAGCGAGGCGAAGCTCATCCAGCTCATGGTTGGGCGCGAACTGTCGGCTCAAACCTCCGCCCCGCGCCCAATTCCGGACCACCCGCTCTTGAGTGTCCGCGGTCTTGGCTGCGCGGCTTGTGGGATCGCCGATATCACCCTCGAGGTTCGCCGCGGCGAAATTTTTGGATTGGCCGGCCTGATCGGGGCCGGTCGCACAGAACTCGCGCGAACCCTTTTCGGCCTCACTCCGGCTGATTCCGGGGAGATCGCGCTGAACGGCCAGCCGGCATCCGTCGATTCGCCCCAAACGGCAGTGAGGCACGGATTGGCTTATGTCCCGGAAGACCGCCTGCGCCATGGCGTGATTGCCGAACTCTCGATTGAGCAGAATATCAGCTTGGCGAGCCTGAGCCGGATTTTTCCCAACGGCTGGCTGCACTCTGAAGCCGAACGGGCTTTGGCCCTCGAGCAAGTTCAAGACCTGGACGTAAGGCCGGCCGCGGCTGACGCCCTAGTTTCCTCGCTGTCTGGCGGCAACCAGCAGAAGGTGGCATTGGGCCGGTGGTTGGCGACCGAGCCGAAGGTCCTCATTCTCGACGAGCCGACCCAGGGCGTTGACGTTGGAGCCAAGAGCGAGCTCCACAAAATCATTCGTGCTTTGGCCGAACGCGGCCTTGGCGTCTTGCTGATCTCGAGCGATCTGCCGGAACTGCTCGCGTTGAGCGATCGTATCGGGGTGATGCGAGCCGGCCGACTCGTCGCGACGCTGCCCGGCCGAAGCAACCCGCACGAGGTCATGGCCGCCGCCTTCGGACAGACAGTAGTTGAACCATGAGAACCGTTTCGCGTGAAGGGTCGGTCGCTGCTGCCCTGGCAGTCGTGCTGCTCGGCCTGGCGGGCTTTGCCCCTTCCTTTTACCAGCCGATGCCATTGCTTTCGCTCGCTGCCCGTGAAGCCCCGGCGCTGGTCGTCACCTGCGGGATGGCTTTGATTATCGTCTCGCGCCAAATAGACATTTCGGTCGGGTCACAGTTTGCGGTGTGCAGCGTGTGCACGGGGCTTCTTTTGGCGGCGCATTACCCGCCGGCGCTTGTGCTGGTGGCCTGCCTCCTCGTCGGCGCGCTGCTGGGCGGACTCAATGGCGCATTGGTAGCGGGCCTGCAACTGCCATCGATCGTCGTCACCCTGGCGACGATGGTCAGCCTTCGCGAAGCGCTGCGCTGGCAGCGTCAGGGCCAATTTGTCAACTTGCCGCCAACGGTGCAATGGTTCGGATTGAGCCAAACCCACGGACAAATTTTGATCGTTTCTGTCGCGGTGCTCATTTTGACGGTTTTGGCCTGGGCGGCCAAGTACCTCGCTGCGGGTCGTTACGTTTATGCTATCGGCAGCAATCTCGAAGCGGCGCGACTGGCGGGAGTGCCTCCGCGGGCCTTAACCTTCGCGGTCTTTGTCTTGCTCGGCGCCCTCAATGGCATTGCCGCGCTGCTCAATTCCGTGCAATCGCTCCAGGTCGACCCAAAATCGGGCACCGGTCTTGAGTTGAAAGCAATCGCCGCCGCGGTCGTCGGCGGGATTGCTATCAATGGCGGTCGCGGGAATTTGTGGGGAGCCGCGCTCGGTCTGGGACTGCTGGCCTGCATCAGTCCCGCGCTGGTGTTCGTGCATTTGGAACCTTACTGGGAACGCGCGATTCAGGGCCTGATCATTTTGTTGGCCGTCATGGCCGACGGTCTGCCGGTGCGGCGTCGGCGCTTGGGCGATCGCCCGAGAGCGCAGGTTCAGAGTTGAATGAAGAAAGACGCCATAACCACTGCTTCCGCACTATCCGCCGCCCCGCGAGGCCTGGCCTGGATGCGCCACGAACCGGGTCTGTTTCTTCTGCTTTTGCTGGAATGGCTTTATTTCGACTTCGCCGGCCCTGGTTTCGGCACGCTCGACAACACCTTTGACCTGCTGAGGCACTCGGTCGAAATCGGCCTGCTATCTCTGGCGATGACGCCGGTCATCCTGGCGGGCGGCATTGATCTTTCCGTCGGCTCGCTGCTTGGCCTCTGTGCGATTCTCTTTGGTAAACTCTGGCGCGATGCGCATCTGGGCATCTGGCTGGCGGGAATCGGAGCTTTGGCTTTCGGCACATTCGGCGGCTTGATTAACGCCACGCTGATCACACGGTTGCGGCTGCCACCCTTAATCGTGACGCTGGCGACTTTCTCATTATTCCGCGGCCTGGCTGAGGCCATCACTCGCGGCGTGGATACCTTCACCGCGTTTCCGGAATCGTTCCTGAGATTGGGCCAGGGACAAGCGTTGGGGCTGCCAACGCAAGTGCCGCTTTTCCTCACCGTCGCGCTGCTCGTCTGGTTAATGGTTCACCGTACTGTGTTAGGCCGATCGTGGCGAGCGATTGGCTTTGCTCCAGAAGGTGCTCGCTACGCTGGCGTGCCGGTGGAGAATCGCACTGCGCTGACTTACATCCTGGCCGGAGCAATCTCTGGATTAGCCGCTATCATCTACACTTCCAGGCTGGGTCAAGCCAGGGCGGATGCCGGCACAGGATACGAACTGCTTGCGATCACCGCCGTGGTCCTGGGCGGGACCAGTATTTTTGGGGGGACCGGTTCGGTGCATGGAACGTTGCTCGGGGTGGCGGCGATTGCCGTGCTAAACAACGGCCTGGTCCATGTCCGTCAGCCGCGCGAAGCCGCCGGGGTGTTGACGGGCCTGATGCTCTTGCTGGCTCTATCAATTCCCAGGCTCGCGGCTCTAGCGCGCCGCCTGATCGAGCGCCTGCGCGGCCCTATTCTTTAAAGTCAGATTTCGGCCTTCGGATTTCGGGCTTCTTTCGGGCTTCGGGTATTCGGGCTTCGAGTTTGGGCCTCGAAAACACACTTACAGGCGGACGCGCTCACATCATTGGCCCGCTTCTTGCATAGGGATTTAGGCGCAACTAACGATGCACCCTGAAACACGTAATTCAGCCTCAACCGGCGCCGACCTTACTGTAATGCTTGATGCCCGGCCAGTGACTCTGCCGGCCGAGCGACGTTCTCTCGCTGCGATCTGGGCCTACCTCGAAATCCTGGCCCTGGAGCAGCAACGAATCCTCTTCTCATTGCGTATTGACGGGGCGCGAGTGAACCCTTCAGCGATGCTTCCGGCTCACAAGAAGTTTTCCCGCGTCGAGGCTGAAACGATCGGGCTGACCGAAGTGCCTTTGCAGCTCGTCAGAACAGCCCTCTTGCAGACAGCCGAAGCCCAAGCCCAAGTGGCTACCGCGGTTAGCCTGGTGATTATCAATGATAGCTCCTACGCGCGGGAAATCTGGTGGAATTTGGCTCGTACGCTCAACCAACCGGTTTTGACCCTCAGTTTGATGCCCGAAAACGCCTGCGGAGCCCAGCCCGCCGGAGCCTCCTTGATGCAGCTTCGGAAATGGCAACTGCAGCAGTTAGCCATCATCCTCAAGGAACTGGATTCCGCCGCTTGGTCGGGCGATTCGACCGCCCTTTCAAACGCCTTGGAATACCGGGTCCTGCCCTGGTTGCAGGGCTTGGAAACCTCGCTCCAACTCTGGCGTGATAGCCTGATGGCCGCTGCCGAAATGGCTGTCGTACCCGAGGGATAGCGCCGAAACTCAAGGTCGTATGGCCGCGGAAACTGGCTTATGGCCAGACACCCTGTCCATTTTTTCGACACTTCGAGTCCGGCAATTCGAGCTCGCTGATCTGCGTCACAATCCAGGGCCTCTCCTTTCTTTCCAGTAATGCCGTGTTCATCTGCGGTCTCTCACTGCGGTTTTAAGCTTTTGCCACCAGGCCAAGCTGGCTAAGATCGTGAGTACCACGTGCGGCAAAAACCCGACGCGCGCGTGAGGTTCAACGTCATGAAAACGCTTAAAAGAATCGCCACGGTTCTCGTTGCCTCGATCTCCCTGCCTGGCTTGGCAGTTTCCTTACTGCCGGAGAAGGTCACGCCCGCTGTTGCCGACAAACAGGATTTTCAAATCCCCGATGGGGTCCACCTGGCCGGCTGGATTGGCAGCCGCGTCAATGCCAATGAAGCCAACCGCCTGGTGAAGCTGGATCCCGCCCGATTGCTCGAAGGTTATCGCAAACGTCCGGGGCGCCAGGCCTGGGACGGCGAACACGTTGGCAAATGGCTGCACGCTGCCACGCTGGCCTGGGCCAATACCGGCGACACTTCCTTGCGCGAAAAACTGGATTATGTGGCCACGGAATTGGTGAAATGCCAATTGGACGATGGTTACTTGGGCACTTACCTGGACAAAGACCGCTGGACGGAGTGGGACGTGTGGGCGCACAAGTACAACCTGATCGGGTTGATCACGTACATGCGGTATACAGGCAACCTGGCTCCCCTGCCCGCCTGCCGCAGAATGGGTGATTTGTTGTGCAACACTTTTGGCGATGAAAACGGCAAGCGCGATATCATTAAAGCCGGATGGCACGTCGGCCTGGCGCCTACCAGCGTGCTGGAACCCATGGTCCTGCTTTATCGCCTGACCGGTGAGCAACGCTATCTGGACTTCTGCAAGTACATCCTGCGCTCGTGGGAGCAACCCAATGGACCGAAGGTCATTTCGACGCTGCTCAAGCTCAAACGCGTGGACAAGGTCGGCAATGGCAAAGCCTACGAGATGCTCTCCTGCCTCAATGGGGCCCTCGAATATTACCGGACGGTCGGAGATCCCGAGATCCTGCAGGCGTGCCTGAATGCCTGGCAGGATATCGTCGACAACCGCCTGTACATCACGGGCGCGGCCAGCTACGGCGAGCTCTTTCACGACAATTACGATCTGCCGAATGTTGCTAATGTCGGCGAGACCTGTGTTACGGTGACGTGGCTCCAGTTCAACGCGCAATTGCTGCGACTGACCGGAGAAGCGCGCTTTGCCGAACAACTCGAACATGTCGTGCTCAACCAACTTTTCGGAGCCCAGCAGTGCGACGGCTCAGCCTGGGGTTATTACGTCCAGATGGAAGGCAAGAAACCCTACAGCAGCACCTTGGACGGGCATTGTTGTCTTTCGAGCGGTCCGCGCGGAGTCGCGTTGATTCCCTCGTTTGCCTGGACAACCGATTCGCACGGCGTCGTGGTGAACCTTTACAATGCCGGCACTGCCAACCTGGTCTTGCGCGATCAAACACATGTTAGCCTCAACAGCGATACCCTGTTCCCGGGCACAGACCAGGTGCGACTAAGAGTCGACCCGTCTGTCACGTCGGATTTCTCGGTCAAGCTCCGAATCCCGGCCTGGTGTCGGGCGGCGAAGGTGTCCGTGAACGGCAGGAGAGTGAGTACCCAATCACTGGTCGACGGATATCTGCAAATTCAGCGTAACTGGAAGGCCGGCGACCGGATCGACCTGACGCTGAAGATGGAGCCGCGGGTGGTCGTCGGTGACCATAAGAATGAAGGCAAGGCAGCGGTCCTCTATGGTCCGTTAGTACTGGCGGCCGACCAGGCGCTGCTGGAACATCCCGAAGGTAAAACAGCGCCGGTGCCCCTCAAAGCCGTCGCCCTGGCAAGTTCATCTGTAAAGGACCTGGAGGTTACTCCTGAGTCAGCCCCGGAGCCGCTAAAGACGTGGGCCGGTGCGCGCGTTTTCCGTATTAACGCCATCACTCGTACTGCAGTACAGTCGCTGCCCGCCGGCCTCAAATTACCGGTGCGCCTCATTCCTTTTGCCGATGCCGGCGGGACCGGTTCGAATTACAAAGTCTGGCTGCCGTTGCGGACCAGCGCCCCGGAGGGCAACGTGTTGCTCGAAGGGCACGAATCGCGCTCGCGCCCAGGCAACATAAACGGATCCATCAACGACGATGACTTGCACTCGGCGGTGGTGACCTTCGACGGCAAACCAGCCGAGGCCGACTGGTTCGGCGTCACCTTGGATCAACCGGCGCTCATCAGCCGGGTGGTGTTTGTCCACGGATCGACTTTCCATGACGGCGGCTGGTTCGATACCAGCCAGCAAAAGCCGCGCGTGCAGGTACTCCTACAATCAAATGGCGCCTGGCAAACTGTGGGTGAATTGGCCGGTTACCCTTCGACCACGGCGGTGAATTCCGCCGGGTTGCATCCGGGCCAAACTTTTAGTTGCTCGTTGACGCCGGCCGTCAAGGCGTGCGCCGTGCGCGTCATCGGAAAACCCGCCTGCGGCGACAATGATCGTCAGGCCTTCGCATCCTGCGCCGAACTGCAGGCTTTCTCGCCTTGAGCAGTCAGAGCGGGGAGAATCAACCGGCCATGGCTCCGCCAGCCGAACCCGGCGTCTGGCGCGAGCAGCAACGAGTCCGTTCCTACGACGTCGACTTCGCCAAACGCGCCACCGCCGAAGCGATCTGTCGCTGGTTCGTGGAAGCAGCCTGGAATCATGCCGAGCAGCTCGGAATCGGCTACGGCGACCTGGCGCGGCAGAACCGTTTTTGGGTTCTTTCACGTTTGCTCGTGCAGATTGAGACACATCCCACCTGGGGCCAGCTTGTGGAATCAATTACCTGGCCAAGAGGCACGCGCGGCGTGTTCGCGTTGCGCGATTTCGAACTAGGAGATCCCACCGGCCTGCGGTTGGTCGCCGGGACCAGTAGCTGGCTGGTGCTGGACGCTGCCAGCCATAGGCCTCAGCGCCTGGATAAACTAACGCTTCAAGTTCCTTCGCAAGTAACGCGGCTTGCCATTGGCCGCGAAGCGCAAAAGTTGCCGGAACTGGACACCAAAGCTTCACGCGCAGTCCTGAGCACTCAGGCCCGCTATTCGGACATTGACGTCAACGGCCACGTGAACAGTGCCCGGTATGTGGGCTGGCTGTTGGACTCGTACCCGGCGGATTTCCTCCGCAACCATCTGTTGCGAAGTATCGAGCTCAACTATGTTGGAGAAACACGTTGGGCTGATTCGGTGTCGATCCATTCGCACGAACGGAGCCCATTGCGGATGGAGCATTCGATCACCAACTCTGACCAGGCGGAGGTCTGCCGGGCCGAGTTAATCTGGACGGCTGTATGAATCGCAGAGACGAATCCAAGCGCGAGCCTGCGCCCGGAGAATGGGTAACGCCCGCAGAGTTTGCCGATGTTATCCGCCTGACGCCGCTGGTGGCCATCGACTTAATCGTGCGCACCCCGGGAGACCGCGTGCTGGTTGGACGGCGGCTGAATGAACCGGCCAAAGGCTTGCTCTTCGTGCCCGGAAGCCGCATCTCGAAGAACGAGAGATTGGCTGCGGCGTTTAACCGGGTGACCAAGGAGGAGCTTGGAGTCGAGGTTCCGTTGTCAGAAGCACGGCTCGTCGGGGTGTACGAGCACCTCTATCCAACCAATCGCTTTGAGCTGCCCGGTTTCGGGACGCATTACATTGTTCTGGCGCACGAACTGCGGTTGACTCTAGACGCGACGCGGCTCCCTCGAGATCAGCATGGCGAGTACTTGTGGCTAACCCCCGCGCAGATTTTGGCTTCGGCCGACGTGCACGAAAACACCAAGGTGTATTTCCGGCCGCCGTGAACTCCTGTCGGAACCTACGGGAGCAACTCACCCCACAGATTCGGGGCGACCGCAGATTGGGAAAACCGAAAGCTGAGCTCTTCAGTTACGTTGCTGCTGCCGCATGAATGCGGCGTTCCGACGGCATTGGGTTGCGTATCCGAACACAGACAAGGGATGCTGAGCTGCTTGGCACAGCCGATGCTCTTGTTCCACCTTTGCGATTTATGAAGTTTCGCGATTTGGCCCCCCCTTTGTGCGCCGCTCTTTTGCTTTTCATCCTGCCTGGATCAAGCTCAGCCAAAATCATCAATGTCACGACCAATGATAGTTACGCCAAAATTGAGAGCGCGGTCGCGGGCGACCAGGTAGTGATCGCGGGCGGGACCTACGCATTTCGCGTGTATCTGACCACGCAGGCCTCGGTAACGAATCCGATCACAATTCGTGCCCTCGACCCAGCTCACCCGCCGGTCTGGGATTTTGGCTCAACGTTGGTCGAAAATGCGCCGGGCAGTTACACGGCGGGCGACCGCGGCCGAGGCGGTTGGCAGTTCAGCGGCGCGAACGGATATAATATCTCTGGGATCGTTTTTAAGCATGCCCGCACGGCTTCCTTCAATTCGGCGGGGATTCGCTATTATAACGGAACGACGAATCTCTACATCAAGGACTGTGTTTTTTACCAGAACGACAACGGGCTGACGGGCGGCACCCAGAACAGTCAGGCCACGGTCGAGTTCTGCGAGTTTAACGCGAATGGGAATCTCGGCGCTTCGTCATCCGCGCCGACCCACAACATTTATGTGTATGGTGGCTTCCTCACGATGCGGTATTGTTACGTGCACGACAGTGTGCAAGGCGAGAATTTCCACATCCGTTGCCGCAGCTCCTATCTGCAGTACAACTGGTTTGCCCGGGCCAACAATTACGAAGGGGATTTAATGAGCGACGACGATTTCAGCGGCACGGGCCCGTTTACGCAAACCATGACCCTCCTTGGAAATGTGTTCGTCCAAAACAACCTGCCGGGCAATCATTCCCAGGTCGTCGCCCTTTACAACGATTCCGGCCTGGCGAACCTGACCCTCTCGTTGCATATGCTTTACAATACGTTCGTAGGGGTGAACACCAACTCGGCGCTCGTGCACGTTTCCAACGCCGACGCCACCCACATGACCGCCGAAATCTCCGACAACATTATTTACGGCACCAAAACCGCGGTGTTGATCGAAGATACCAACAATGCAACGGTTGTCGGACAGAACAATTGGCTTCAAACCAACGCTGCCAGTGGACCGCTGGTTGGGTCGATTCGCTCCGGTGCTCCCGGATTTCGCAATCCTGCCGCCAAAGATTTCACACTCGCCAGCGGGAGCGTTTGCATCGGTGCCGCCTCGGCGGTGGCGTCGGCTGTGCCTGGCGAGGAATATTACAAGGACGAAGCCACGAACCGGTTTTGGCGGATCCGGCGTTCCGCTCTGGACCTGGGCGCGTTCGAAAGCACGACCGGCACGGCCTCCGCATTCGGCCCGTATGACCCCTATCCCGCTCCCGCTCTGGGCGTCAGCTTGAACGGCAGGAACTCGATTTTGAGCTGGCCTTTGTACGCCCAGGATTTTCGGCTCTACAGTTCCGACCAAATGATCCCGGCGAGCTGGACCGCGGCATCCAACACCTACATCACAAACCTCACCGGCGTGAGCGCCACGCTGATCCCGGCTTCAAACGCCAAGTTTTTTAGACTCAAGCGATAAGCATAGTGTAGCGACGTCTTGGTCGAGCGCCGCCGTTTTAACCAGCAGCGCTGCCGAGGTTCCTTGCGTTGCCCGAGTCAATGCATTCATTTTGGTAGGGACATCGCGCTGCGATGTCCCCGCCCGTACAGCGGGCGGAACAAAACCAGATCCGGTACACAAAAGTTTCATTCGGTGCGCCGCCAACCAATACGCGGCCCGGAGTCGCAGCGCGACATCTCTACCTCGGGTGGTAGTGTCAAAATGCGCCTCCGCCGTGGTCAGTTTGGTTTTTCGCCTTTGCGCATCTGCGTTCCCGGATTAGGTTCGGGCCATGGAACACTCACCGGGATTTCTGAAACTGGTCACCCAGGAACGGCCTTACGTCAAAGAGATCACTATCGAGCAAGCGCGCGAGCGCCTGGCTAAGAACCCTCAAGCAGTGCTGGTGGACGTGCGGGAAGATAAAGAGTGGGAGAAAGACCACGCGGCGGAAGCGATTCACCTGGGCAAAGGCATCCTCGAACGAGACCTGGAAAAGACAATCCCGGATCCGGATCGCGAGATCATTATGTATTGTGGCGGAGGATACCGCTCGGTGCTGACGGCTTCGGCGGCCCAGAAGATGGGTTACCGGAATGTCTTTTCACTCATCGGCGGCTATAAAGCCCTGGTCGAGGCCCGTTGGCCGATGAAAAAGAGCTAACTACCCGGCTCAGACCAGTACTCCGGCTTCAGGAACCGCCGAGGAACTTACCGCCAACTTGCCGTAATCGAGTTTGATGACGCGATCTCCGGCCTCGAAGTATTTGTCGTCGTGCGAAATGACGAGCACGGTTTTGCCGCGGGCTTTGAGCTCGGGCAGGAGTTGGGTGTAGAAAATGTTTTTGAAATAGGGGTCTTGGTCGGCAGCCCATTCGTCGAAGAGATAAAAGGGGCGATCCTCGAGATAGGCGGTTAACAAAGCCAGGCGCTTGCGTTGGCCTTGCGAGACCGCGGTAGTAGACAATGCGCCGTTGCGGATCTTGACCTTGTGCTGCAGGTGGAGCAAGGCGAGGTACTCCTCAGCCTGCGAATCCAGGTTCTTGCTATGCAATCCCAGAAAATTGTCGAACAGGTAAAAGTCGGCGAACACGGCCGAAAAGAGCTGGCGGTACTGGTCCCGGTTCTCGTCGGTGATCAGGCGACCGTCGAGCCGAACCTCGCCGCCCTCGGGCACGTACAATCCGGCGATGATCTTGAGCAAGGTCGACTTGCCGCTGCCATTGCCGCCGACCAGAAAGACCAGTTCTCCAGGACGGAAGGTCAAGTCGAGCGGTCCCAGTACGAAATGGCTATCCTCGGCTTCGCGATGATAGGAATGAACGATACCTTTAAACTCGAGGCGAGAGAAGGTGGTCTCGCTCTCAGACTCTTGGAAGGAGCAACCCTCGGTGGCATGTGATGACAGGGATACGCCAAGCTCTTGGACTTTGTGGAGAGCCACACTGGCGCGGCCGAAGAGAGAAATGCTGGTCATCACGCCGGCCAGCGGGCCCATCAGGTAAAGCGAAGTCACGACGTAACCGGTCAAGGTTTCCCGGTTGAACGCGGCAAAGCGCGGCACCACGAACAAAATGACGCCAATCAGCGCGAAATAGAGAAAATGGTTCCAGTTCTGGGCGGTGATAAAGCACGTTTCGGCGGCGACGTTGTGCGCCTGGTAGGTATCGGTCGTGTCACGGATGTTTTGGTAAAAGGCACTGCGCCGGCTCCGATGCAATTTGAGTTCTTTGATGCCCTCTGTCAGCGCGCGAAAGTAGCCGAACAACCGATCCTCCTCCGCCCGCGCATAATTTAACCAGTGAAAGGCCCGCCCGACCATTAAGCGATAGCCCACTCCTCCCAGAACAATCAGGACCGCCACGGCGGCCAGGATTTGCCAGGATAGCCACCCGAGGTAAGCAGCGCCGCCCAGAAGGATGGCCACGTTTACCGCCACGACCGGGATGGCCAATAAGGCCTGGGTGATGTTGAAGATGTCGTCGGTCAGCCCCACCAGGATCCGCGCGGAGCCGATCTCTTCCAATTGGCGAAGCGGCACACCGAGAATCTGGCTGATCAAGTCGCGTCGCAACCGGGCGATGGCCCCCTGGGAAAAACGGGCCAGCACAACCTGGGAGACCAGGTTGCTGGCCACCTTCCCCACGCCCAGCGCGACGAAAGCCCAGATGAAGGCGCGCGTGGCCGGGCGGGTGCGCGTCAAGGCGCTGCTGACCAGGCCCACCAAACCAGCGTTGCACGCGCCGCTCAGGACTGAGGTGACAATCGTCCAGAACATCAGGCCACGGCAGGTCTTCAGCAGAAATCGCAGTAAGGTCATAGATGGGTAACAGGCTCAGTAAGGCGGCCAACCTCCGAAAGCTTCGAGTGGCTGCCAGTCTCCTGGAGCAGCTTCGCCATTTCCGAGGCCAGCACGCGAACGTTCGGCTCCATAAAAATGTTCTCGTGCGATCCGGGAATGCAGTGCACGGTGAAATTGCCCGCAATCAATTTGCCCCAGCAAAAATCATTTTCGAGCGAACAGAAAAGCGGTTGACCGCGCGTGCGCAGCAGGGCTACGCGACCCGCATAGGGCCGTTCGATGTGGGCAATCAGCGCTTCAAGATGGACCTGCCACAGCTTCAGTTCGTGCTCGGGGAAATGCCGCGGGTCGATGACTTCCTCGAGGTCAAAGGCTGCGGGACCCCGCGCCAGGTTAAGCCGTCGAGCGAGTTTGCGGCCAACGGCCCGAAGTTTGCGGCCAATCAAGCGGCGGCGGTCTTCTGGTTTCAGGGCGACGAAGTCTTCCAGCCAGACGCACAGGTTGCGTGCAAAGTGCCAGGCAAACGCCGGGCGCCACCAAGTGACCCTTTCGTAGCCGGCATTAGCCGGTGCGGCATCGAGCAACACCACCAGCGCGACCGGCTGGCCTTGCAGGCGCAACTGGCGAGCCATCTCGTAGGCCACATTGCCGCCGAAACAATAGCCTCCCAAATAATACGGGCCTTGCGGCTGGCGCGTCCGCACGACGTCGAGATAGGACCGAGCCATTTCCTCGAGGTGCAGGCTGGCGTTTTGGTCCGCATGCGAGCCCGACGACGACCTGATGCCAAAAACCGGTTGGTCCGGCGGCAGATGCGCGGCCAGGTTGGCGTAACCCCAAAGCACGTCGCCACCGGCTCCATGCACGAGAAATAACGGCGGCTTGTCTCCCGCCGGTTGAATCGGGACCAGCAAGGAACCCGCGCCTTGTTCCCGCTCGAGGACAAGGGCCAACTCCTCGATCGTGGGCGCCTGAAACAAGGTGACGAGTGGAAATTTGCGCCCAAGCAGTTTCTCGATTTCGGCAAACATCCGAACGGCCAGCAGCGAATGGCCGCCCAACGCGAAAAAGTCGTCGTTCACTCCCACCGGCTCGACCCGGAGCAATTGCTCCCAAAGCCGGCATAACTGTCTCTCTAGTTCGGTTCTGGGCACCGCGCAATTTGAGGGCGAGCGCGTCCGCACAACAGAAGCTTTTCGGATCTGCTCCTGAATCGCGCCCACGTCCGTGGTTTCCAGCGCAATGCTGCGGCACATGTCGAACCGGGCCGCGCTTCCAACTCCGGGAGCATGGCCGGATGATTGAGTGAGACGCGAGTTCGAATCGATCATGTCCCCTGCCCTGCCTGGTTGGGATTCCGGGTTCAGTCGAAACGCGAACTCCGCGGCAAAGCCGACCGGCAGGCGGAAAACCGACCCTCCGTTAAGCGGCTGCTGATACTCGCGACAGGTTGCTTCCAGGAAGTCGAGCGCCGGCTTGTCTTTGGCGCTCGGCACAAATTTAAGATCCACCCAATTCAACCCTCGATCTCGGGCGATTTGACCCAGCCGCGCCACCATCCGATGTTCCACACCCCGCCCCAGGACTCGGCAGCTCAAGAAAAAGCTCTCAACGAACAACGACTCGCCTTGGGCCCGGTATAGAATAGCACCCACCAGGCCGTAGTCCCCGAAACGATCGCTGACCCGAACGGCCAAACCCTCGCCGGTGGCGAGGTAAGCGGCCAGGTCCTGTTCGGACAAGCGGCGGGTCGTGAGATTGAACTGGTTGGTCCGCTGCGTGAGCTGTGAGACGCGCGGCCGGTCCTCCGACGCGATCGGCTCTATGTCGACCTTCAGTTCGAGGCTCGACAGGAAATCTTCGAGGGTGGGAGCCTGGGCCCGAAGCTGTTCGCGCAGTCGGTTTTGCTGGTACTGCTCGGTGCGTTTTTTATCCTCCGAGGTAATTCGTAATCGATCGAAAACCCAGCAATGCTGCAGGAATTGCGGGATCTTAGCCGGATCCTCGGGCAACTGGAGAGTCAAAACCTCAGGACAATTCGCCCGCACTTCGGCGCATTCGACCGGGTTGTCATCGATGAAAATGAAACTGTCGAGTCCCAGGCCCAACTCCTGGGCTAGTGATTTAAGATTCTCCGACTTGGTCAGCCAGTTGAGGCGCCACCCTGCCAAATCCGTCATCCGGAGTGGAAACTCTTCGCGCTGTGAGAAGACCGCCTGAACGTCCTCTTCGTTGTTCTTACTGCACAGGCACAACAACATCCCACTGTCGCGCTGCGCGCGCATGAACTGCTGCAGCACGCGACGCGCTTCGTCCAGTTGGATTCCTTTTGGGCCGTCTTCGCCGCAAACGCCAGTCCAAAGCGTGTTATCGCAATCCAGCGCGATGACCTTGTACGCGGGCCGCTTCAGGGCGTGGTACTTCCGAGCCAGCGCAGTGCCCAGCGCCGTAAAGAAGGCCGGCGTATAAGGAACGGCGCCCAACTCCTCGCCGGCCCGATCGTAATAATCCGCAACCGGGTACCACCTGCCGAACTCCTCGGAACCGAGCAGATACACGCCGGACAATTCGGCCAGGTTTTTCTCAAGCTGTTCCTGAGTCCGTTTCAGGAGCGCCGCCTTTTGGGCATCCATTAAAGCACCAGGCGAAGGTGGACAAAGTGAAATCAATAACGGCACCGCAGTGCGGGCGGCGGCGGCCTTAACAGCTTCAAGGAAATCGCCGGCCCCGCGCTCGATCGATGTGGTGGCCTGGGCCGACCCGGTGTCATCGGAGGCCGTTCGCTGCCAATCCTCCAAGCGGGCCAAAATGACATTTAGCCCCCGGCCATTCCGGCCAAGCACACTGCCGGGATCGAGCAAATTCTGGAAGACCTGGTTGTAGGCGGCAAATTCGATTTCAGCCTTCAGATCCAGACGTTGCAACCAGTATTGCAACGGCTCGCGCACCGGCTCGGACGTGAAGGTGGCAGCCACCACAATTGTGTCCGTTTCGGCTTCGCCTGCGCTCGCGCCAGACGCAGGGACGGCCAACTCCTGGGGCAACTCCAGTTCGCAGACGCGCTTTTCCGGCGTGCGGATCAGGGCCTGGAGCATCTCCACCCATGCCTCGAGAAATCGTTCGATGGTTTGGGGCTCAAACAGGTCGATTTTATACTCACAGGCAAGCGCAAGACCATCGCCCGACTGCTCAATCTCGAACCGGAGATCGAGCAGCGCCGCTTCGAGAGATACCGGAACAGATTCCGCTTGCAGATTCGCCGTGCCGAACAAGTTCGCGGGAAAGTTCTGCAGCAGCAACGCGACATTGTAGAGTGGGTTTTGATCGCGGCGCCGTTGCGGATTAACCATCTCGACGATCTTTTCGAACGGACAGTCCTGATGAGTTTGCGCGTCCAAAACCGAGCTCCGAACCGCGGAAAGAATTTCTTTGGCCGTTTGCTCATCAGCGAGCTGCGCCCGGAGCGGCAGGAAGTTCATGAAACAGCCGATGATATTCTCGAGTTCGCGCCGGGTTCGACCGGCAACCACTGTGCCGACGACCAGATCCCGCTGACCCGTCCACTTGCGCAGGACAATCAGCAGGGCCGTCAGGAAGGCCATGAAGGGAGTGCAACCGTGGCGCAACGTGAAATGTGTCAGCGCCTGAACTGATTCACGATCAAGGCGCGCTATCTTCGTATTGGCGCGCCCGCTTGGACGCTCCGTCCGCGCATGGTCGAGCGGCAGCGCAATTTCGGCGGGTGCCCCCGCCAGCACACTCTTCCAATGCGCCAGTTCAGTTTGAAGCAACTGTCCGGACATGTGGCTCCGTTGCCACTGTGCGAAGTCGCCGTATTGGATCCGCGCGACCGGCAATGGCGCGGCCGCACTCGGCCGCACGGCACCGTCGTAGCACGCGGCCAGTTCCTGGAAAAACAGGGCCAGCGACCAACCGTCTGAAATAGAGTGATGCATGACCAGCAGCAGCAAATGCTCCTCGTGCCCTAAACGGAAAAGCGTCAGCCGGATCAAGGGACCGGTCGCCAGGTCGAACGGCCGCCGCGCCTGATCAGTAACAAGTTCCTGAATGGAGGCTTGGTGGTCCGTCTGCGCCTGGCTCTGCACATCGACGCAAGGCAATTCAAGCCAGAGCGTCTTGGCGATGACCTGAAGCAAGGCGCCGTTCTGGTATTGGAACGTCGTGCGGAGCGTTTCGTGCCGGGCGATAACCTGGTTGACCGCCTTTTGCAGAGCCGTAGCATTCAGCGGACCCCGCAAACGCAAACAGGACGGCACATTGTAAGCCGGGCTGCCGGGTTGGAGCTGGTCCAGAAACCAGAGGCGTTCCTGGACATATGAAACCGGAAGGCTCCCGGTGCGGGGAACCACCGGGATTGGGTTTGTGGCCGAATGTCCGTTCCGAGCCAGGCTGGCGGTCAGCAATTCGCTTAGTCCTTCGATCGTCGGGGTCGAGAAGAGAGTCGAAATCGGCAATTCAAGGTGGAAGGTTTCACGGATCGCCGAGAAAACACGCATGGCGAGCAGCGAATGGCCGCCGAGATCAAAGAAATTATCCTTGATGCTCACTTGTTTGAGCCGAAGTACTTCGCGCCAGATATCGGCCAACTGCTGCTCAAGCCGAGTACGGGGCGCTACCAGGTCCTTGCGGAGATCCCGCGCGCTGGGGTTGGGCGCAGGCAGTGCTTTGCGATCGATTTTGCCGTTGGGCGTCAGTGGCATCGCCTCGAGGAACACAAACTCCGAAGGCACCATGAAATCCGGCAATGCCGCTCGAAGTTTGGCCTTGAGCGTCTCGGCCGTTACCGTAACACCAGGTCGCGTTACCAGATAAGCGACCAACCGCTTATCTCCCGGCTCATCCTCGCGAGCCACAACCACGGCGGCCCCGATTCCCTCGACGCTCTTGAGCACCGATTCTATTTCACCCAGTTCGATCCGGAATCCGCGTATCTTGACCTGATGATCGATCCGCCCCAAATATTCGAGGGTGCCATCAGGCCGCCAGCGGGCCAGATCACCCGTCCGGTACAATCGCGCACCCGCTTGAAATGGATGAGCAACAAATCGCTCCGCCGTCAGTTCGGGACGGTTAAGATAACCCCGAGCGACGCCATCGCCGCCGATGAAAAGCTCACCCGGCACGCCAATGGGCACCAGGCGCAAAACCGAGTCGAGCAGGTAAACTTGCTCATTAGCGAGCGGGCGTCCAATCGTGGCTGGCTGAGCGGGTCGGCGCACCCCGCCGGTGGAGTAGGTGGTGGTCTCAGTTGGTCCGTAGAGGTCGAAGACTTTGGCAACCGAAGTTTCGCGATAAATTTGATCGACCAACTCCGTACTGAGAGGTTCACCCGCCAGATTAATGACCTGCACGGTTTTGGGAACCGCGCGCAGGCGGAGCAGTTCACGAATTGCGGACGGCACCGTGTTGATCAGGCGCACCTCCTCGGCCGCGGGCAAGGAAGACAAGCTAAGGGCATTATCGGCCAAAATTACCCGGCCGCCCCAACACAGCGGAACGAATAGCTCGAAAACCGAAAGATCAAAACAGATGCTGGTGGAAAATAAGACTCCGGATAGCTCTTGGGCGGAGAAAGTTTCTTTGGCCCAGCAAACCATTTCCACGGCATTGCGGTGCTCCAAGGCGACGCCCTTTGGCCGACCGGTCGAGCCGGAAGTGTAAATCACATAAGCCAAGTCGGCGGGTCCTGGCGAGGCCCAGGCGAGGTCCAGGTTCGCCGCCACGGGTGTCTGGTCGAGAGCATCGAGGCACAGAATCTCCGAATCGAAACCTGGAACCAGGTCGAGGAGTTTGGTTTGGGTGATCAGGACTTTGACCTTCGCATCCTCAAGAGTGAACCCAAGCCGATCCTGCGGGTATTTGGGATCCAAGGGAACGTAAGCGCCTCCACCCAGGAGCGTACCCAGGATCGCCACTACCATTTCAGCCGAGCGTTCCAGGCAGATCCCGACCAATGATTCCTTCTCTACCCCCAGTTCGCGCAAACGGCCTGCCACTCGCGCGGCCTGTTGCCACAGTTCTGAGTAGCTCAGGCGCGCGTGACCGCAAACCAGAGCTTCAGCGTCCGGCGTCCGCAAGACCTGCTCACGCAACAAATGAACGAGGGTCTTATCGCGCGGATATTCGAGCTGAGTCGCAGTCCAATCTACCAGCAAGGTTCGCGATTCTTCCGGCGACAGGAGGTTCACCTTGGACAGCGGGCAGTCGGGTTTTTCGGTGGCGCACCTCAACACGGACTCCAAGTGCCCAACCATCCGCGTGATTCGGGACGGATCAAAAAGCGCCGTGCTGTATTTGATCCAACCCGATACCCCACCATCCGTGCTGGCCAGCCGCAGGCTTAAGTCATAGCGCGAGGTATGGGTATCGATTTCGAAGGGGACGAACCGCAGGCCAGCGGCGGAGGTCTCGGGAAAGCCTTCATAATCCAGATTGAGAAAGACCTGAAAAATGGGCGTATAGCTCGGACTGGCCTGAGGCCGGAGGGCGGCCACGATTTTTTTGAAGGGGACAGCAGCGTGTGCCAGGGCCTGTTCTCGAGTCGCGGATAAACGCGAAAGCAATTGGCGGAAGGTGGGATTGCCCGAGAGATCGCAGCGCAGCGCAATTCGATTTTCAAAGGGGCCCACCACGTCGCGGGTGGCCGGAGTGCGCAAGGAGGCCAGCGAGCCGATCACCAGATTGTCCGTGCGGGAGTAGCGCTGCAGCACGGCAGCCAACGCCGCCAGGAACACGACGAACGTTTCGCAGCCCTGTTCTTTGGCGAGTTTCGCCACCGCCTGAGAAAGGGACGCCGGCAAAGCCAAAGGACAGCGCGCGCCCGCATAATCGGCCTGGGCTGGACGCGGGTGGTCCGAAGGCAAATCGAGCAGCTCAGGAACACCCTGAAGTTGAGATCTCCAATAATCGAGGTGGAGAGCTTCTTCCGGTTCACTCAGCCGCGGGATGGAGGTAACCAATTGAGCATAGTCTGCTGCCGGGGCCGGCAAGCGAGGCGGCTGCTGAGAAGCGGCCGCAGCATAAAGTTCTGGCAATTCGTGCAAGACCAACTGGACGGAGTTTTCATCCGCTACGATGTCATTCAGAATCAAAACCAACCAGTGTTCGTTTTCGCCCAACTGGATTAGCAAAGCCCGGAAGATCGGCTCGGAACGCATATGCGGCCGGGCGGCGGCCTGGGCCGCCAATTCCAACGCCTGCTCTTTGCGCTGCGCCTCGGGGACGCTCCGGAAGTCGGCGGTTTGCAGGGAAACTTCGAGGGCATCGATGAGGACCTGTTTGGGCTGCCCATTAGCGGCTGGGAACACGGCACGCAAAGCGTCCTGGCGGCCGGCCAGCTGTGCCAGACCGTCCCGGAGTGCTTGCAGGTTGAGTTGGCCGGAAAGCTTCACACCCACCGCGCGGTTGTAAGCGGTTCGCTTTGCATCCAGTTGATCCAGAAACCAAATCCGCTCCTGCAAAGGAGACAAAGGCAGGTGAAGACCATCCGCCACGCCATTGGGCGTCGAGGGCATGCCAATGCGGTTGGTTAGATACTCGGCAAGGGCATGCACAGTTGGCCGCTCGAAGAATTCCGCCAGGGTCAAGCCCAGGCCAAGCCGCTCCTGGATCCGGGCCAGGAGCTTTGTGGCCAATAATGAATGGCCGCCCAATTCGATAAAGCCATCGTGGATGCCAACCGTTGAGAGAGCCAACACCTCGGCCCAGATTTGGGCTAACTGTTTCTCCAGCGGAGTTGCGGGTGAAACGAAAGGATGCTCCAGTTCTGGCCGGTCATTTCCGGGGGCGGGCAGCGCCTGGCGATCCAGTTTGCCCGCGGGTGTCAGAGGCAACTTCGTGAGTGGCACCAGGACCGAGGGGATCATGTACTGCGGGAGTTTACGCGCCAGCCACGCCAGTAAATCGCTGATCCGGCTCCATCCTGGCTCGCGCGGAACGAAATATCCCACCAGGCGTCGCTCGCCGGAGGCTGCCTCAAGCACAGTCACAGCCGCTTCTTTAACCGCGGGGTGCGAGCGCACCGCAACCTCAACTTCCGGTAACTCGATCCGATAGCCGCGAATCTTGACCTGCTCATCCCGGCGCCCAACGAACTCCAAGCCGCCATCCGCGAGCACGCGCACGAGATCACCGGTTTTATAAAGCCGATCCGATGGAATGGAAGCAAGCGGGTTGGGAATGAAGACCGTTGCGGTAATTTCCGGCCGATTGAAGTATCCGCGAGCCAGCCCGGCGCCACCCAGGTACAACTCTCCAGTGCCCCCGGTGGCAACAGGCTGCAAGTGCTCGTCCAAGACCGCCACGTACGTGTGGGCGATCGGCTGACCCAGGCTAAGTTTTTCGTCGCCCGCTTTGGCTTCATACAAGGTGGAGGTAATTGTGGCTTCGGTCGCGCCGTAACCGTTGACCAGCCGGACTCCGGCCGGAGCGCAGCGTTGCCACCGTTGAAAAGCCTGGTCCGATGGCTTTTCGCCTCCAATCACCACCAGGCGAACCGATGAAGGGAGTTTAGCTCCCCGCTCATGCATGAACTCGACCAACTCATGCCAGTATGCGGTAGGCAAATTAAGAACGGTAATCCGTTCCAAAGCGATAAAGCGCAGGAAATGTTCGACCGAGGAGACAATATCGTCATTGCGCAGGACCAGCGTGCCGCCCTTCAGCCACGTCGGGAGGATTTCTTCGATGGATATATCGAAACCCAAAGCCGTGAATTGAAGCACGCGGTCGTTGGGTCCGAGCTCAAAGGCTTCGCCAATCGCCAGGTTGTGATTACAGAGAGCTCGATGGGTGACAGCAACTGCTTTGGGGACGCCGGTCGAGCCTGAAGTGTAGATCACATAAGCGAGATTGTCCGATTTGAGACCTGTTTCCGGCAGGTCTGCCGGCAACTCACTGAGGGCGGCCCGGAGCTGCGCATCGTCCAGGCAGACCGTTTCAATCGTCCCGCGTGGCAGATGCGGGAGTAGCTCAGAGTGGCTCAGCAGCAGGAGGGGTTCAGAGTCCTGCAACATAAAACTCAGCCGCTCCCTTGGATAAGCCGGGTCCAGCGGCAAGTAAGCTCCCCCGGCCTTGAGCACCGCCAATAACGCGATGCCCAGATCGAGCGACCGATGCATCGTTATTCCCACCAGCTTTTCCGGTCCCACACCTTTGCCGCGAAGGAAGTGGGCCAATTGGTTGGAGCGCTTCTCCAGTTCGCTATACGTCAATTCCCGGTCACCAAAGCGAATGGCGATCGATTGACCTCCTACAGCGCGGCGCCCAAGCAAGCGGGGATAAGTCTGTTCCGAAAGCGCATTCTCCCCGGCAGGCCGGGGCGAAGGTGGAGCAGCACCCCGCACCGGATCACTCAACCCATGATCCTGCTGGATAAGTTGGTTGTCTGTTTGAACCGGCTGTTGGTGTGCCTCGTTCAATGCCCGCGCCAACTGGTCAGCCAAAGATTTCACCCAAGGTTCCTCCAGTATTTTTTCATGCGCGCCGCTGACCGTCCGGAGGTGAACACCGCCTTTGGCCATTTCACCCCAACCATAGTCTTCCTCAAACGAGCACCAGAGCGGGTGCCCGGGACTTCGGAATAGGTGAACGCTGCCCGCATAAGGCCGTGGACGGAATTGCATCAGGGCGCGAATGTGTGTTTCCCAGACTTTCTTTTGCTCTTCGGTGTACGACGAAAGGTCAACCAGATCGCCTGGCTCAACCTTCGAGAGCTCTCCATTTGGAGCCGGCATTCGCCGGAGCCGTTTCTTGAGGAGCTTCAACTTCCATCTGAAAAATTCCCGGCGCTGCGTCGGACTCCAGCGGCCAAAGTAATTTGCCCAATAGAGGAGATTCCGAGCGAAGCGCAGCCACCATCGGGGAGTCCAGGGAATCCGGCTATAGCTGGAATGCGGCGGGGCGCAGTTGAGCAACGCCAGAAGGGCGACTTTCTCCCCCTGGTCGCTCAGCTGGCAAGCCATCTCGTAGGCGACGTTCCCGCCAAAGCAGTACCCACCAAGGAAGTAGGGTCCGCGCGGCTGGAACTTGCGCATGTCGGTCAGGTAATGCGCAGCCAAGCCCTGAATGGTGGGGAACTCCTCATGGCCGTCCAGGCCGCGGGATTTGAAGCCATAAACGGGTTGGTCCGTTCCCAGACACCGCGCCAGATTGACGTATCCCCAAAACATTCCCCCGCCCGCCCCATGCACCAGAAAAAAGGGTGGTCGCGACCCAGCCGTCTGGATCTCGACCAGCGATGTTCCGTTGCCGACTGCGGTTTCTTTGACTTCCTCTCGGAGCACGCCGGCCAAACGTTCGATCGTCGGCGCCTGAAAAATTGTCGCCAATCTCAATTTGCGCCCGAAAACTTTCTCAATTTCCGCGATGACCCGCACCGCCAGCATCGAGTGCCCACCCAACTCGAAGAACTTGTCCTGGATCCCAATCGGGCGTACGCCAAGCACCCTCTCCCAGATGTTGACTAACTGGGACTCGGTCTCGTTGCGAGGCGCAAGGTATTGCCGGTCGAGCTTGGGACGGCCCTGGTCCGGCGCCGGCAAAGCCTTGCGATCCACCTTTCCATTCGGCGTGAGCGGCATGGAATCAATCCGAACGAAAGCCGACGGGACCATGTAGTCAGGCAGTTGGTTGGCCAAAAAGGAGCGCAACTCGCTGGCATTAGGTGCCGGTTCCGAGGCGGCGGCGACATAGGCCACCAGGCGCTTTTCGGTGGCGGTGTTCCCGTATACGGTCACGACGCATTCCCGCACGCCGGGATGTTTGCCCAAGAGCGTTTCAATCTCGCCCAGCTCGATTCGGAAGCCTCTGATTTTAACTTGATCGTCGATTCGGCCCAGGAATTCGATTGCGCCATCGGGCAGAAAACGCGCCCGATCACCGGTTTTGTAAAGCCAGCTCGAACGGTCGGGATCAAATGGATTGGGAACGAATTTTTCGGCGGTCAACTCGGGCCGTCGCCAGTAACCGCGGGCCAGCCCGTCTCCTCCGGTATAGAGCTCGCCGGGAATGCCAATCGGAACCGGATTGAGATGCCGATCGAGAATATAGGCCGTCGTGTTGCTGATCGGCTTGCCGATGGGCACATTGAAAGACGCTTCCGGCAAGTCGCTTATAGTATGACAGCAAGTAAAGGTTGTGTTTTCGGTGGGGCCGTACCCGTTAAGCAGTCTTTGCGGAGGACGGTCCTTGAGCACGGAACGCACCCACTTCGGGTCCAAGGCTTCGCCGCCGGCAATCACTGTTCTCAAGGTCTGGAACGCGCCGGGCGATTCGCTGGCGACCTGGTTAAACAGCGCCGCAGTGAGGAACATGGCAGTGATTCCCTGTTCACGCAGTTCGGCGGCGAAGTCTTTTGGGGAAAGGGCCACGTCGCGGGTAATGCCGACCAGTTGCGCGCCGTTAAGCAAGGCACCCCAGATTTCAAACGTGGCGGCGTCAAACGAGATGTTCGACACCTGAGCAATCCGGTCGGTGGGGTCCAGTTGGATAAAGTCGTTATTAATCACCAGGCGATTGACTGCCCGATGCGGCACCGCGACGCCTTTGGGCCGGCCAGTCGACCCGGAAGTGTACATGACGTACGCCAGGTTGCGGGCGTTGGCCAGACTGGCCGTGTTCTCACGCTGTTCTCGCGCAATCAATTCCCAATCCGCGTCCAGGCAGATGATTTTGGCTCCGTCGCTCGGAACGCGACCCAAAAGCCGCTGCTGGGTTAGAACGACCGGCGCACCGCAATCTTGCAGCATGAAAGTCAATCGCTCCCGGGGATAATTGGCATCCAGTGGAACGTACGCTCCGCCGGCTTTAAGAATGCCGAGCATGCCCACCAGCATTTCCGGCGAACGGGCCAGGCAGAGTCCGACTGGCACGTCCGGTTTGATGTCAAACTGTCTTAGGAAACGGGCTAGTTGGTTGGCGCGTGAGTTGAGCTCGCCGTAGCTCATCCGGTGGTTGCCCCACAAAACAGCCGCAGCTTCAGGCGTGCGCACCGCTTGCGCTTCAAAGAGCTCGTGGATGCAATGGTCCCGGGGAAAGGGTTTGAAGGTCGCGTTCCAATCGGCCAGCACCCGTTTCCGCTCGCCTGGGCCAAGCAAGGGCAATTCCGACAACCGCCGCTCTGGCGCCGTAACGATCCCTCGCAATAAGACTTCAAAATGCTCCAACAACCGGCCGATACTCTGCTCTTCGAACAGGTCCCGATTGAATTCCACACTCGCGGCCAGTCCCTGGCTTGTTTCGCGCAGAACCAGGGTCAGGTCGAACTTTGCCCAATCGGGTTCCACCTCCACAAAGCGCAGGCGCGCCCCCGGCAACTCCAATTGTTCCATCGCACCGGCCTGAAAACTGAACATCAGTTTGGTGAAGGGCAGATGAGTGAGGGTTCGCTCCGGCTGCAGCTGCTCGACCAATTGCTCGAAGGGCAGATCCTGGTGGGCCAGGGCGCCAAGCGTTACCTGACGAACTCGGGTCAATAAATCGGTGAAGGGGGGATCCCCGCCCAGGTTCGTACGCAGGGCGAGCGTGTTGACGAAAAACCCGATCAGGTTCTCCGTTTCAATCCGGTTCCGGCCGGCAACGGGGGAGCAGATGATCAAGTCTTCCTGCTGGGTGTAGCGGCAAACCAGCGCTTTGAAAGCAGCCAGCAGGACCATGAACAGCGTGGCGTCGTGGCTTTTGCCCAAGCTCCTGAGCTGCTCAGTCAGCTCCATTCCCAGCTGACGGCTCAGTGTTTTGCCCCTGAAGCTCGGCACTGAACCGCGCGGATGATCGGCCGGCAACTCGGTCACGGGCGGGTACCCGCTGAGTTGCGACTTCCAGTAATCAAGTTGCTCGCGTAAACGTTCCCCTTGGAGCCATTCCCGCTGCCAGCCCGCGTAATCACTGTACTGAATGGATAATTCCGGCAATGCCGCGGGTTGCCCCGTCAGATAGCCGCTGTACAGCAACTTCAGCTCGTGGAACAGGACTCGCAGTGACCACTCGTCCGCCACGATATGGTGCAAGGTAATAACCAGGGTGTATTCGGCCGGGCCGAGCTGAACCAGGGTGACTCGCAGCGGGTGCTCGGAGTTCAGATCGAAGGGCCGGTTGAGCTCGGCTTGGACCAATCGCTGAGCCTCGGGTTGACGTGCTGTCTCCGTGGATTGGCGCAGGTCGACCCGTTTCAATTCGAAAGAACCTGGCGGGTCAATGATTTGAATCGGGGCACCATCCGGGCAGCCAAAGCGGGTACGGAGCGTCCCATGTCGAGCGATAATCGCCGCGAAAGCCTGCTCCAGTTTGCCACTATCGATTACTCCTTCGATGCGGGCAACCGCGCCAATGTTGTACAACGGCAGGTTGGGCTCGAGCTGGTCGAGAAACCACAGGCGCTGCTGAGCAAATGAAAGCGGGCTTTGTCGTGGCTGAGAGGCGGTTTTTTGCAAACGAGCGGCTAAGGCCGCGCGCTTTTTGGCAATCCCGGTCTCCGCGCTGCTGGTTGTGGCGCCGCTGATCATAAAAAGCTCTGCAATTCCGGGTCGCGAAGCAGTTCTTCCAGTTCCGCCTCGCTAAACTCATCCAGGCGCGCCAACAGTTCCGTCGCCCGGCTCGAGACCGAGGGTGCCAGCCGGGGAACGCTCAGAGCAGGCGCTTGACCCTGCGCACGCTCGATGGCAGCTGCGAGCTTCGCCACTGTGGGTGCTTCGAAAATGACGGCTACGGGCAATTCCACTTTGCATTGCCTGGCGACGCGGGAAATCACTTGCATGGCCAGCAGTGAGTGGCCACCGAGTTGGAAAAAATCGTCGTGAACCCCGATGGAGTCGCGGCCAAGCAGGTCACGCCAAATGTTCGCCACGAACGACTCAGTCGCGGTCCGCGGCGCCGGCGCTGGTTCCGCAATTTCAGGCGGCGAACGCCGCGGCGGCGGCAAGGCGCGCCGATCGATCTTTCCATTCCGGGTAAGAGGCAGACTGGGCAGCATGACAAAGTGCGCGGGCACCAAATAAGACGGCAGCCTGGCTTCAAGAAATCGACGCCATTCGCCTTCGCCGGCATCGCGGCCATCCCGCGAAACGACATAGGCCACCAAATGTTTCCCCACGAATGAATCTTCCCCCACGACCACCACTGCCGATTCGACCGACGGATGCCCTGCCAGAACATTCTCCACCTCGCCTGGCTCGACTCGGTGACCACGAATTTTGACCTGTTCGTCGCAGCGGCCGAGAAATTCCAAATTCCCGTCGGGCCGCCACCGGACGATGTCTCCAGTCCGATATAAGCAGGCGGACTCTTCCCGATTAAAAGGATTTCGAACGAATCGGGCCGCGCTTAGTGAGGGTTGGTTAAGGTATTCCAAAGCCAGGCCGTCACCCCCGGCATAGAGCTCGCCGGTAACGCCGACCGGCACCGGCTCCATATTCTTGTCCAGCACGTACACGCTGGTGTTCGCGATGGGACGACCAATCGGCACCGCTCGATCCGCCGGCCAAGGATTTGGAATGCGGTAACAGCAAGTGAAGGTCGTGTTTTCGGTCGGCCCATAACCATTAATTACCTGGCATGACTTCAGACGGGAGACCGCCTTGGCCACATGCGCCGGTGATAGAACGTCGCCGCCGGCCAGCAAATACTTCAGCCCGGCCAGCGCCTCGAGCTGATGCTCGACCATCTGATGAAATAAACCGGCGGTGAGCCACAGAACGGTAACGCCACGGTCCCGAAGTGTCCGGGCGAGTTGTTCCAGGGTGGGGATTTGTGCTGGGAACAGGACCAGCCGCGCACCGTTGAGCAGCGCGCCCCAGATCTCAAAAGTCGAGGCGTCGAACGAGATCGGCGCCAGTTGCAGGAAGACCTGGTCGGCCGAGAAATCCAGATAGTTCGTGTTGCGAACCAATCGCGCGATCGCGCGGTGCGGGATCAGAGTTCCCTTCGGCGCGCCAGTCGAACCCGAAGTGTACATTACGTAAGCGGCGTGCGTGGGCTGGCAGCGGCTCGACAGGTTCTCGGCGTTCTCCGAGGCCAGGTCCGATTGGATTTGATCGAGGCAGACTACAATTAGACCTGTGCAAGACAGGCTTGAGGCGTAGGCACTCTGAGTCAGAACCACTGATGCGCCACTGTCGCGGAGCATAGACTCGAGGCGTTCGCGCGGCTCATGCGGCTCCAGCGGGACATAAGCCGCTCCCGCTTTCACAATCGAAAGCATTGCAACAATCAACTCGCAGGAGCGTTCGAGGCACAATCCAACCCTTGCGCCAGGCCGAACTCCGAGGGTTTGCAGGCGCCGCCCGAGTTGATTGGCGCGCCGGTTCAGCTCCGCATAGCTCACCGTCTCGCCCTCGAAGCTGAGGGCCACAGCCTCGGGGGCGTCCGTGACTCGTGCCTCAAAAATCCGATGGATGTCCAAATCGCGCTCGTAGGGAGACTCGGTGCGATTCCACGCGACCAGCAACTGTTCACGTTCAGCCTCCGATTGCAGAGGTAACCGGGAGAGGGTGGTGTGCGGCGACGCAACGATACTTTCAAGCAAAACTTGAAAGCGTTTCATCAAGAGCGACATGGTCGACGCCTCGAAGAGCTCCGTGTTGAACTCGGAACGCAACTCGAGACCAGCGGGCGATTCAGTCGCCAGCACCGTCCAATCGAATTTCGCGGTCCGGGTATCCAGCTCCATTTTCTCAGCCGTGATCCCTTCGGCAGTCCAATTGTGCGGTGACGCACTTTGAAAACCAAAGACGACTTCGAATAGAGCCTCTCCGGCGCTGGAACGCTGCGCCAACTGGGATTGCCAAGCCAGCTGGCAGGGCACTTCCTGATGAGCGGAGGCTTGCAGCACAGTCTCGCGAATTCGACCCAGCAACTCTCGAAAAGGTGGATCGCCACTGAGGTCCGACTCCAGGACCTGAGTATGGACAAAGAAACCCAGCAGGCGCTCGAGTTCCAATCTCTCCCGGCACGCCATGGGCGAACCGACCACAATTCGTTCGTTGCCGGTGTAGCGGTGCAACAGGGTTTTGAATGCCGCCAGCAGCGTCATGAACAAGGTCACACCCTCTCGCCGGCTTAGCTCTTTCAGCTCGTTCGTCAGCGCAGCGGGTATTCGATAAAACTGCGTCGAGCCGCGGAAAGAGCGGCGTGCTGGACGTGGGAAATCGCCCGTCAAAAGCGTCGGCCCGGGCAACTTGCTGAGAAGCTCCTGCCAATAGGCTCGATGCCGCAAGCCGGCTTCACTGGCGAACAACTCGCGTTGCCAGAGGGCGAAATCAGCATATTGGATCGGCAGCGTTGGAAGACAGAACGACCTGCCCGCGACCAGCGCACTGTAAATCTCGACCAGTTCACGAATTAAGAGTGCCTGCGACCAGGCATCGGAGATGATGTGATGCAGGTTGAGCAGGAGCACATGTTCCTCGGCTCCCAGGTGGAACAAGGACCCCCGGGCGAGCGGCGCTCGTCCAAGATCAAAAGGCTTTTCCGCTTCCGCCTGGAGCAACTGGCGCAGCTCTGTTGCCGGTTGGTGGCGTGACGACAGATCTGTTATGGCCAGTTCGATTCGTGCGCTGGGCAAAACGAATTGGGCCGGTTTGCCATCCGCAGTTCGGAACGCGGTGCGCAAAACCTCGTGGCGGCAAACGATCTCATCCAGCGCGCGCTGAAGGGCCTCGCCATTCAGGGAGCCCTTGAGCACCCAGGCTTCAGGCAAATTATACGTGGCGGTGCCCGGGGCTAAATGCTCGATGAACCAGAGGCTCTCCTGAGCGAAGGTGAGCGGATAGGAACCGTGGGCGGCCGGCGGCTCAACAACTGTCGAGCGCTCAGGTTCCCCGGTTGCGAGGGAGTTGAGTGGCGCTTGGGCCATAAGATTATACAGCAAAAAACAAATGCGGCCGGGCTAACAAAGGCAGTCGTGTTGGCAACCGACTCCACCGTTGAGGCGAAGTGCTCCTGCCCGTTGCAAGCCCGGCGCAAAATTGGCTTGTTCCATCCCAAACACTCCGGCGCCGACGCTGGAGTTGGTCTGAAGCCGAACCGGACAAAGCCGCCAGCGCGGGTGTCCGTTGCCTGACCGGATTTCTGACCGGAACAAATTCGCCCTGATGCCAAGAGATAATCCAGCTGGAATGGTGTCTGTTGTTGTCGGCTGCCATACGACTGCACCCATCGTAGGCTGAGCGATGTGGCGGTGTAAGTAGGTGAAATGCTAAATCGTTGCGTTGAAAACCCGGCGCGTACTCTTGACGTCTTCCACGGACGTGAGCATGCTTTAACCTGAGGTCTATACCCCATTTGGGAGCAGACCGGCTTCAGAATAGATTGACCGAACTTTCTTAGCCCAGGCTTATCGAGAAGAAACTGCGCATTTTAATGGTCGAAGACGTCGTGCAAGACGCCAAACTCATTGAGCACATGCTCAAGGACGGCGGCTTCGATTTCACCTTTAAACGTGTCGATACCGAGCATGATTTCCTCATGCAGTTGGACCGCTTTCATCCTTCGGTGATCCTCTCCGACCATGGTTTACCGGCTTTTGACGGGTTCACTGCCCTGGCGCTGGCGCAGCAGCAGGCCCCGGACGTGCCTTTTATTTTTGTGACCGGCTCATTGGGCGAGGAGATGACGATCAAAGCTCTCAAGAGCGGCGCGACCGATTTCATCCTTAAACATCGTTTGGGCACCCTTCCTCCGGCGATTCACCGTGCGCTTCGGCAGGCCGAATTCCGCCTGCAACGCAAAAAGGCCGAAGAGGCCCTGCTTTCCAGCGAGGAACGCTACCGCAGCCTGGTCGAGCTTTCCCCGGATGCCTTATTTGTTGAAATTGACGACCACATTGTCTTTATCAACTCGGCGGGGGTGAAATTGCTGGGCGCTTCGGGCTCCGAGCAACTGGTCGGCCGTGAAGTGCGTGACTTTGTGCAGGCCGACGATTGGCCCGTAGCCCGGCAGCGGCTCCAGCAACTGCGGGCCGAGGGCAAACCCGTTCCCTTTCTCGAGCAGACCTTGCTGCAAGTCGATGGCACGCCCGTGGCCGTGGAAATCGCGGCTGCGCCCCTGGTTTTCGCCGGCAAATCCGCGGCCCAGGTAATCGCTCACGACATCCGCGAGCGCAAACGAGCCGAGGAAGAAATTCGCAGCCTCAATACGGATTTGGAACAGCGCGTGCGGGAACGGACCGTGGAATTAGAAGCGGCAAACAAGGAACTCGAAGCCTTTAGCTACTCAGTCTCGCACGACTTGCGCGCTCCGTTGCGCCATATCGAAGGTTTCGTCGAGATTCTTACCAGCAGCACCTCCGGATCGCTCGATGAGGAGTCCGGACGGCACCTCGAAACCATCGCCGAGTCGGCCAAGCAAATGGGCCGGCTTATCGACGATTTGCTGACCTTTTCCCGGACCGCTCGCGCTGAATTGGTCAAGACCGACATTGCTCTGGTTGACCTGGTCCAAGCCGTCATTCGTGAGCTTGGACGGGAAACTCAGAACCGTGATGTCCAATGGGTCGTTGGCGAACTGCCGCAAGTTCAGGCTGACACTGCCTTGCTGCGGCAAGTCCTCGTCAATCTGCTCGCTAATGCCTTAAAATACACCCGCAACCGCAAACAGGCTCGGATCGAGCTCGGTTGTTCCGACAACGAAACTGAGCACGTCATCTTTGTGCGAGATAACGGCGTCGGTTTCGATATGCGTTATGCCCACAAGCTTTTTGGAGTATTTCAGCGCCTCCACCGTGCCACCGATTTCGAAGGCACCGGCGTCGGCCTGGCCAATGTCCGCCGGATCATCCATCGTCACGGCGGACGAACCTGGGCCGAGGCCGAGCTGAATAAAGGCGCCACGTTCTATTTTTCTTTGCCCCGTACCGCGTCCCCCGCCGGATCCTAGCCGGACAATCGGAAGCCGCGCGCCACCTCACCGATCCTCTCCACGGGTAAGCGGAGCGCTGGCTCGGGCCAGACCTTAGGCCGCGCGTTTCTGCGGTCGGGCTGTCGACGCGCGCCGGCGCGGACGGATTGACATTGGTTTGCTCGTCCGACACTCTGGTCGCATGGCAAAGCCAGCCCTGGGTCGGGGTTTGGGGGCCTTACTGGGCGGCAGCCCGGTGGCGAAGCCTCCCGTACCGGCCGCAGTTCCAAACCTGAACCCGCCACCGGCACTCTCGGGCGCCGAACCGCGGGAGTTGGTGCGGCGCGTCTCGTTGGACCAGATTGTCCCCTGCCCTTTCCAGCCGCGCAAAGACTTTTCTTCGGAAAGTCTCCAGGAACTGGCCGACTCGATCAAGGAACAGGGGATCGTCCAGCCGCTGATTGTGCGCGAGCGCAACGGCCACCTGGAGCTGATCGCTGGAGAACGGCGCTGGCGCGCGGCTCGGCTACTGGCGTTGTCTGAAGTGCCCGTCCTTGTGCGTCAGGCGGACGACCTGGCAGTGCTGGAATTGGCGCTCATCGAGAATCTCCAGCGCGAAAACCTCAACCCGATCGAGGAAGCCCAAGGGTACGCTCAGTTAATTAGTCAATTCCAACTGACCCAGGAAGCCGTAGCCACGAAGGTCGGAAAAAGCCGGACCGTGGTAGCCAACGCCTTGCGCCTGCTCAAGCTGCCAACCGAGCTCCAGGGATTTTTGCGCGAAGGGCGGCTGTCGGTCGGCCACGCCAAAGTGATTCTTGGATTGCCCGCTGAGGAGCTGCAAACCCAGGCGGCCGCGCGCGTGCTGAAGGAAGGGCTTAACGTCCGCCAGACCGAAGCCCTGGTAACTCAACTCCAGGCCCGGCCAACCGAGATCATTAACAAGACGGCACCGGGTTCTCCGCAGCCGCGTGACACGCATGTCGCCAATCTCGAGAACCGTCTCCGCGAGCGCCTCGGCACCAAAGTGAATTTACGATACGCCCAGGGCAAGGGCGCACTGGAAATCAGCTTTTTTAGCGACGCCGAACTGGAGCGGATTTTACAGATCCTCGGCCTCAACCCGGATTAGCCCGGACGCTTTTCACAAACAACACCAAATAGAAATCGCCCGTAAGTTCATGAATAATTCCGAAATGCGAGAAAAGACAGCCGCCCAACTGCAGGCCGCGGCGAGCCGTATCAACCAGATGAGCGCGTTTGTGGGCCTGGACGGCTTTGTGGACGATATTTTACACGTAGTCGACAAACGTGAGAGCGCGGAGAAGTACATTCGGCTGCCAACGATCGCTCAATACGCGGAGCGCCTGGCCGCCGCTGCCGGCCGAAGCACCAACGTGGAATTAGTCAGCCAGCTCACCAAGCTCGGCGGCAACGGGCCCATCATGGCCAACGCCCTCGCCAGCTTCGGATTGAAGGTGTCTTACCTGGGCATCCTCGGTTATCCCAACCTGCATCCGGTCTTCGCCGATTTTGCCAAGCGCGCTGAGATTCATTCCATCGCCGAACCTGGTTATACCGACGCGCTGGAGTTCGAGGATGGCAAGATCATGCTCGGAAAACACCAGTCGCTTAAACAAATGAACTGGGAAAACATCAAAGACCGGTTCGGCAAAGATAAATTCAACGCCAAGTTTGGCGGCGCCGACCTCGTTGGCTTTGTCAACTGGACCATGCTGCCCCATATGAGCGACATCTGGTCCGCCGTCCTCAAAGAGACTTGTCCGACGATGAACGGCCCACGACGCAAACTATTCATTGACCTGGCTGATCCTGAAAAACGCACCAGCGAAGACATCTTGCGGGCCCTCGAGCTGATCACCCAGTTCCAGCAGCATTTTGATGTCATCCTCGGCTTAAACGAGAAGGAAAGCCACGAGATCGGCAAGAATCTGGGTCTAAATACCAGCAACAAAACTCCTGAGGGACTGCAGCGGCTTTGCCGGGAAATCCATACTCGCATCCGTGTGGATACACTAGTGGTGCATCCGACGGCCTTCGCCCTGGCCTCGGGCCCGGATGGCACCGCCTTGGTCGAGGGGCCATTTACGCCCAAACCAAAAATTACCACCGGCGCCGGCGACCATTTCAATTCCGGCTTTTGCCTGGGCAAACTCCTGGGTTTGCCGACCGACCTTTGCCTGCTGACCGGTGTCACAACCAGCGGTTTTTATGTGCGCACGGCCCAGAGCCCGAGCTTGAAAGACCTGGCCGAAATGCTGCACCACTGGCCCGGTTGATCCCGCCCAGTTGCAATGGTCCTACCAGTGGTCATGTATGGCACGCCGGTGTTGCGCCAGAAAGGCGCGCGCATCGATTCGATTACGCCGACGATTAAAAAACTCATCGGCGACATGCTCGAGACGATGTACGCCTACAAAGGAATCGGCCTGGCAGCTCAACAGGTGGGTGTGCCAATCCAGTTAACCGTGATCGACGTGCGCGGCGTGACCGACCGCCCTTCTTCCCTGGAACTCGAAGGAAAACCCGCTGACATAGCCTCATTCATGCCGCTGGTTCTGATTAACCCGGAAATTACACCCCTGGGTGAACCGGTTGTGGGGCCAGAGGGTTGCCTGAGTTTTCCTGAGATCTTCGCCGACATCACCCGCCCGGATGTGGTGGACATCAAGGCCCTAAACCAGGAAGGCGAGACAGTCGAGTTCCGCTGTGGCGGTTTGTTGGCTCGCGCTGCCCAGCACGAGACCGACCATCTGCACGGCATTCTTTTCATCGATCGGATGGACAAGAAAACCAAGGAAGAACTCCGGCCGGATCTCGAAGACCTACAGGCGGAGACGAAAGCCAGGCTGAAGGGCTGAGGGCGTGCCTTGAGGTTACAAGTTGCAGGTTGCAGGTTACAAGTTGCGGGATCCTGAGAGGGGGTCAGGTCAACCTGGAACCTGTAACCTGCAACCTTTACCCACAACCTACGGTCCATTTTGGAGTCGAATGAAGCCGCTGCTGCCGGCTTGTTTCGGGACTACCAGGTGTACGCTCGCGCCGGGGCTGTTGGTCGTAAATAGCTTTTGCCATTGGCTTACGGGTAGCGACAAATCGGTGGTAAAGCGCACCGTCAGCACCTGATTTGCCGAGGTGCCCACATCGAAGCTCAGGCCATTCGGACTCCAGCTCGGATTACTCACGGTGGGAGGAGCGCTTGCGGCGCCACCAGTGGTCACCAGCTCAAGTTGGGTTTCAGTGGCGCGAAAGGCAACGCTGGCGTAGGTCGCGTTGGTTACGGCGGTCCATCTGTAGAAAACAATGGCGGTGCTGTTGCTGGTGTTGGCCGTGAGCTTACCGGCCTTAATGACGACCGATTTCGCCGTGCCATTAAGGGCGCCATTGGTGCCCGGACCCGGTGTTTGGAAGAGCGTTTTGCCATTGTTGTCGGAGACCGCGACGCTGATAAAGTCGGAGGCCGTGCCGTTCGTGAATGGATCCCAGGTCAGTGTGAAGTCCTTCGTGGCGTCGATTGTTTGCGCCAGGTCAAAATTAGAAACGTGCGGGGCATTTGGCTGCAGCATGGTGGTGGGCAGTGTGACGGTGCCCTGAAGGTTATTTGGGGTGCCGGTCACACTGAACCCGTAGCTGCCTTCCGGGTAAAGCGATTCAAAGGTCGCCGCATTGTTGGTGTAATCAAAAAAGAAGTAATCCTCTGGCCGCGAAAAGTTCTGCGTCAGGTTTTTTGGAGAGGCGGTATTGGGAACGGTGACCGTCACCGCAGTGGCAGTCCGATTGGAGGCCAGGCTCGTGCTGGCTGTAAAAGCGTAGGCAAAATCCGCCATCGGAGTCGCGGGACCGCTGGTCAGTTGCTCGTTGTAGTACAGTTTTCCGGCACTAAAAGTGGTAATGGCATTGGTGCCAGAACCACCGCCCCCACCACCGCCGCCACTGGTGCCGGTCGTGAATGTTCCCTGACCGAAAACCTGGCCTCCATTCGCATCCTGTCCGCCGACAACCCAACTAATCGTCGTGCTGGCCGGGAACGATGAAACTGGAGTGCAGGTCAGCACCGTGTTGCCCGCACTCCAGACGGAGGTCACGGGATAGGCCCCGGCGGGAGTGAGCGAATAAAAGCTGGCCTGCGACGAAGTGTCCATGGCGGCGCTGAAGGTGAAGACAATGCTCGCGGAGCGCGAAACGCCGGTGGCGCCGTCGGCCGGATTGCTGCTCACGGTTGTGCTCTGGGCCCAGGCTGGGGAACCGGCCAGCACGCAGACTGTCGCCAGAGCTGCGAGGCAGGCGTTCACGGCCTTTGGACGAAGTCGGAAGAGAGAGTGGCTTTGGCAGAACTGGGGTTTTGGTTGGGTACAGAGGTTCGCATTCATTCGCAAATCAGGATCCAATAATGGCGGCAACTTGGCACAATTCACTGTTTCATCCGATTGCATCCAGGGCGAGAAACGCCAAGGACACCCGTTGAGCTGGCTCGGCAACCAGTTTACACACAGGACATCACAGCAAAGGCGTTCGAGCCAAGGATGATGAAACGATAATCCCAAAAACACCGCCTCGGTCAAGCTGGTGAGTACCTTCAGTCACGCCAAAAAGTACGGATAACGAAACGCGTGACCAGCGATTGCGGCATCGCTGGATGTCGGGTCGGTTCAATGTTGCGATTCGCCGGGAACTTCAGGAATGCCCGGATCGTCAAGGATTTGCACGGCGGTGGCATCGCCAAGGTCTTGCCAATCCTGCAACACCCAGACGACTCTTTTGTCGGGCGTGACTTCGACGAGTTGCGGACCTTTGCCGCCGCCGCCGCGCGAGCAAAAAATCGTGTTTCCCTTGGCGAGCCGCGTGCAAGTTTGCGGTGCCTGGACAAAACGATAAGCCTCCGGCAGGTCAGTTTTCGTAAATTCCCAAACCGTCTCGCCACGGGAATTGACTTCGCGCGTGAGGCTGTCCTGTTCGTCAGTGATTAAAGTGTTTCCGTTCTTAAGCCGGAGGGCGGCCCACGGCGACTTAATAGAATAGCTCCAGACTTTATGAAAACTCTTGTCGTATTCAACGACATTATTCTGGGTCAAATAGGAAAGGAGATAAGTTCCCTGGGCGGTGTAGCGCGCGCGCCGGAACTGGCCATGAATGCTCTTGGGGTTGAACGGCTGGCCGTCCGCGCTTGGCACCTCATGATTTACCTCCCCCGCGCCGCTCCTGCTATTGACAATCACCAGCCGGGGCGGCAGTCCGTTCACTACGAACATAACGCGATCCAATCCAATCGGTTGGCAGGTGTGGACTTCCGTGTGATTCGTGCCGCCGCCGTTGTTGCAATCGTAACGCCATACCACCTTTTTGTCGGGCGTGATCTCGGCGACGTATTGCATCCGCGTAAAAAGGATGTTGCCGTTGGAAAGCATCCACACATCATCGTATTCGTAACCCGGCCCGGTCTGATAGGTCCAGATCACCTTGCCGCCGTTGATAAGAAGCATTTTGGTGTAATTCTCCCCGACATAAAGCATCGGATGCTGGGCCAGGCTATTGCCGGGCAGGCCGGTAGGCGTGAGGGCATTCGTCCATTTGCCAGCGGCAGATGGGATCTCCGCGGGTCCCATGGCTGGCACATCTGGGGCGGCGAAACGGTCGAGAGCGGCCACGCACGGCATCGCCGAAGAGGACGTGGCGGAGGGCGTGTGACAGCTGGTTAATATCACGGCCAGGCCAAGGCTCGAAAATATGGCGGATAAAGAGGAGAAGGGTTTTGCGTTCAAGGTTGTTTGAATTGTTGGCTTGCAAGGTGGCCTGCTGAACGTCCGCGACAAACAATTGGTTCCTGAATTGTTGACGATCAACCCGCGATGGCGCAAGCGTGTTTGTGAGGCCGGTGAAAGTATTGTGTTTAATACATTCAATCAGGGCCGTTACAATGCGTGAGAAGCGGAAAGTCTCGCAATCGAGCGAAGCCTGTGTTAAGAAACGCCCCGTGATGGCGACAACTCGCAAACCGAAGAATATGTCCCGCAACCGCTCTGAATCCACAGAAGATCATCTGGAGCGGATTCAAGAGCTGATCGAGCAGAAGGGTTATGCCCGGGTGGCTGACCTGGCCGCATCGCTCCAGTTGAGCATGTCGGCAGTCTCGAACATGGTGCGGCGTCTGGCTCGGCGTGGTTATGTTAATTACGAACGTTACCGGGGATTCACACTGACTTCCTCGGGGCGCCAAGTGGCGCAGCATGTCAAGGCCCGTCACAACATACTCACAGATTTCCTGCAAACCGTCGGTTTGGACTCCCAAACGGTGGAACGCGAGGTCGAGGACATCGAACACCATCTGCGGCCCGAGACGCTGGCGGTGCTCTCGAAACTAGTTCGTTTTTGGCGCGAGCACCCAAACCAACTGCATGCCTTTAAACGCTATGCGCGCAAGGCGCCCCCGTCTTCACTTCGCGCGAAGAAGGAGAACGGGAACGCTGATGTTGTGCTGGACCCGGCTGGCGGTTGAGCCCAGGAATATATCCGCAATAAACCGATGGCCGTGGGTGCTCATCGCCAC
>Ga0070741_10001611_pt1 | contig 67111 bp, 74 predicted proteins | sample Coa_R1_4_FD_66440 | JGI IMG/M metagenome (GOLD analysis project Ga0070741, IMG submission 66440) | Surface soil microbial communities from Centralia Pennsylvania, which are recovering from an underground coalmine fire - Coalmine... | ecosystem: Environmental > Terrestrial > Soil > Unclassified ...
TCCGGCTCAGGTCCTGGACTGCAAGGGCCTGTCGTGTCCGCTGCCCGTCATCAAGACGGCCCAGGCCATCAAGACGCTCGAACCCGGCCAGGTGCTCGAGCTCCTCGCCACCGATCCCGGCGTCGAGCCCGACATGAAGGCCTGGACGACCCGGACGGGCAACGAGCTGCTGGCCATCGACCAGGAGGGCGACGTCTTCCACGTATTCCTGCGACGCAACGGGTAGGAGGTTCCCATGTGGACCGGCGAGGGTGAGGGCAAGGTCCTCTACGTCCAGACCCACGGGGTGAACGATCCGGGCCGTTGCGCCACACCGTTCTTCCTGGCCGCCTCGGCGGCGGCCATGGAGGTCGAGGTGGCCATCTACTTCACGATGTACGGCCCGACGCTCCTCCAGAAGGACGTGGTCGACAAGATCGGACCGAAGGGCGACGTGGGCCAGCCGCTGTCGTACTTCATCAAGCAGGCGACGGACCTCGGGGTGCGGCTCTACGTCTGCCAGCCGTCGCTGGAGCTCAACGACCTCGCCCTGGACGACCTGATCGGCGGCGTCGAGATGATCGGCGGCGCCGCCTTCAACGATATGGCCATGAACGCCGACGCGGTGGTGTCCTTCTGATGCCCGGGGGCCCGGGGGTGTCCCCCTGATGACGATGACGAACGACCGCAGCGCCTTCTACAAGAACCGCCAGGTCGCCGGCTACGCCGACGTCCCCTTCGAGGAGAAGCAGCGGCTGATCGACCTGGTCAAGGCCGACATGCGCTTCCCCGACTACCTCTACGGCTGCTACGAGTGCGGGATCTGCGTCGCCGCCTGCCCGTCGGCCCGCTTCTACGACTTCAGCCCCCGGCGCATCGCCCAGGCCGCCGCCCGGGACGACACCGAGCTGATGTACCAGCAGATGCAGGAGGACGTCTGGGAGTGCTCCCAGTGCTTCTCCTGCGTCCGCTGCCCCCGGGGCAACAACCCCGGCGGCATCATCACCGTCCTGCGCGAGGTGGCCGTCAACGCCGGCCTGGCCTCGGCCCGGGAGGCCCTCGAGGGCTACTCCCGGATCATCTACAAGATCATGTCGACCGGGACCCAGGTGTCCCCCGACATGCTCCAGCCCGACGCCTTCCCCGACTGGGGACCCGAGGTCAAGGACGTGTCCGACAACCTCGACATGTGGCGCCGGGCCCTTCCCCCCGAGACGCTGCACACCACGTCCACCGGGTGGGACGTCGACGAAAAGACCCTGCTCGAGCTGTACCTGATCTGGTTCCACACCGGCGCCCTCGACATGATCGCCGAGGTCGACGAAGGCCTGCACATGATCCTCCAGGAAGTGATGGAGGAACGGCTGGAGGACGCCGGCGTCGAGGTGTAGTCCGAGCTGTACAGGAGGAGGCGGTCCCATGCCCATCCCCGTCGAGGCACTGCTCAAGAAGAAGGAGCACTTCGAGCGCGGTCCCCACGACCGCAGATCGGAGGACTTCCACCACGAGCTCTTCGAGCTCGAGGAGCAGGGCGAGTGGATCGTGCAGCGCGCCCCCGAGCCGATCGTCCCCGTCAACACCAAGTTCGGGAACGTGAAGAAGGTGCCCAAGGCCCACCTCTGGCACCACAAGTCGTGCGGGCAGTGCGGCCACATCCCCGGCTACTCGACGTCGATCTTCTGGGTCATGCGGAAGCTGGGCTACGACTACACCGACCCCCGCGACCAGACGTCGTGCACCGCCTGGAACTACTACGCCTCGGCCACGTCCAACGCCGCCGCCCAGGCGGCGGTGGCCATCCGCAACTTCGCCACCGCCTACGAGAGCGGGTTCTTCCCGCTCATCCACTGCGGCACGTCGTACGGGCACTACAAGGAGGTCCGGGAGGAGCTGCTCAAGCACCCCGAGCTCCGGGCCCAGGTGCGGGAGATCATGGGCAAGCTGAACAAGCCGATGGTCATGCCCGAGGAGATCGTGCACTACTCCGAGTGGTTCTACGCCCTGAAGGACGAGATCGCCGCCAAGCAGGTGCGCGACTTCTCGGGGATCGCCGCCACCGTCCACCCCGCCTGCCACTACTACAAGCTGGTGGAGGGCGACGCCATCTACGACGCCGACGTCTACGGCGGGCAGCGCACGGCCATCGTCACCGGCGTGGCCGAGGCCCTCGGCGCCGAGGTCCGCAACTACTCGACCTGGTTCGACTGCTGCGGCTTCGGCTTCCGGCACATCCTGGTGCAGCGCGACTTCACCCGCAGCTTCGCCACGCTGCGCAAGATCGAGCGCATGAAGGAGGAGGCCGACCCCGACGTCGTCCTCACCCACGACACCGGCTGCGTGACGACGCTCGACAAGAGCCAGTTCGCCGCCATGGCCCACGGCCGCAACGTGGGCGTGCCGGTCATGTCGGAGGCGCAGTTCGCCGCCCTGGCCATGGGCGCCCATCCCTACAAGGTGTGCCAGCTGCACTGGCACTCGGCCGACTACCGGCCGCTCCTCGAGAAGATGGGCATCGACTGGGAGGCGGCCTGGGCCGAGTTCCAGCAGGACCTCAAGCGTCTGGAGGCCGGCGAGAAGCAGTACCTCACCTGGGACGACGTGGGCTAGCGGCCCGCGCCGATCCGGAACAACTCAACGGGGGGATGCATGTCTGAGACCATCGCGGTCATCGGAGGGGGCCCGGCCGGCCTCGAGGCGGCCCGGGGGCTGGCCGAGCTCGGCGGCTCGGTCGTGCTGATCGAGAAGGAGAACTTCCTCGGCGGCACGCCGATCCGGGAGAACTACGCCGCCCTCACGCCGCACCTGGAGTCGGCCGAGGTGGCCATGGGCCGGATGATCGACGCGGTGCGGGAACAGCCGGGGGTCGAGGTGCTCCTCGAGCACACGGTCACCGCCTGCGCCGGCGACGCCCCCGAGTTCCGCCTGACCGTGTCCGGACCGGGCGGCGAGCGGGAGATCGAGTGCGGCGGCATCATCGTCGCCACCGGGTTCGAGCACTTCGACCCGGGCCGGGAGACGCAGATGTACGGGTACTACGAGCACCCCGACGTCCTCGCCCTCCAGGACCTCGAAGCCATGCTGAAGGAGCACAACGTCGTGCGGCCCTCGACCGGGCTGCCGCCGGAGCGGATCTGCTTCGTGCAGTGCGTCGGGAGCCGCGACCGCCAGATCGGCAACGAGTACTGCTCCAAGGTGTGCTGCGGTGTGGCCTCCAAGGAGGCCATCGAGGTCCGCCAGCAACTCCCCGACTGCAAGGTGTTCATCTTCTACATCGACATGCGGATGTACGGCTACTGGGAGAACCAGATCTACTGGCCGGCCCAGGAGGAGTACCACGTCCAGTACGTGAAGGGCATCATCACCGAAGTCCTGAAGAAGGGCGACAAGCTGCTCGTCCGGGGCGAGGACACGACCATGGGCCGCCCGATGGAGGTGCCCATGGACATGGTCATCCTCTCCGTCGGCATGGAGCCGTCGGCCGGGACCCGGTCGATGAGCCGCATCCTCGGGATCGAGCCCAACAAGTACGGCTTCATCGAGGTGCTCAACCCGCCGCTCGACACCGTTAGCACCAGCCGCCGGGGCATCTGGGCCTGCGGGGCCTCGCTCGGCCCGGCCGACCTCGAGGACTGCGCCAGCTCGGGCGCGGCGGCGGCCATGAAGGCCCTGGCGTTCGTCCGGCGCAAGACCGTCGCGGTGGGCTAGGGGCCGGCAGCCCGATGGGTGGACAGGTCGTCGACACGCAGAGCGCCGAGGAGTTCATGCGCGAGACGCTGGAGAACGTCTCCCGCGACGAGCTCGTCTCGGTCGCCGCCCTGCTCGACGCCAAGTCCGCCGGCTTCGCCGGTCTGCTCGGCTCGCCGGGCCAGGCCCGGCGGCTCGACCGGGCCGACCTGCGCCGGGTCCTGCGGTCCGTCTTCGCCACCCGGCGCAAGGCCGACGCCATCCTCGACAGCGTCGGCCCCGACCGGCTCGGGGCGGCCATCGACGACCTGATCCACGGCGACGGGATCGTCACCGACCGCTTCACCGCCTTCGACGCCGTGCTGGCCGACCACCCCGATCCGGGCTTCGACCTGCCGTCGGAGATCCTCCACTTCACCTGTCCCGACCGGTGGTGGCTGTGGACCCGGTGGATGTGGGATCCCCGGGCCGGCACCGGCTCGCTCCCGCTGGTGACCACCGAGGACTTCGACCTCGACGGCCCCGACCGGGGCGAGACCTACCTGCGGGTGGGGGAGGCGATGGCCTTCGTCAACGAGACCGGCAAGGCGGTCGGCTTCACCGACCTCGGCTCGGGTCTCTTCGGCGCCGACGTCTTCCTCGCCTGCGTCTACGCCGTCTACATGTACACGGTGCTCCGGCTGCGGATGACCCAGGAGTTCAACCGCATCGTGCCCGAGCTCCCCGACCTGGTGCGGCGCCTGCTCGGCGTCTATCGACCGGAGGTCTGAAGGCCATGCCCGTCGGAGGCCACAAGCAATATCCCGCTCCCATCGAACACGACATGGCCATCGTCGAGTCGACGATCTCCGGCCGGTCGTGGGAGCTGCCGGGAATGTGGAACCGGATGTTCGAGCAGCGGGTCATCTGGGACTACGACACCGCCGGCTTCGAGAAGATCTCGGCCCTCCCCGGCGGCGAGTCGCTGGAGTGGTGCTACGGGTGCGGGAAGTGCGTGCCCGTCTGCCCCGTCGACCTCGTCGGCGAGTACGGGCCCCGCAAGATCCACCGCAAGGTCCAGACGGGCATGGATCTCCAGCACGATCCCGACCTGTGGCTGTGCACCACCTGCATGAACTGCCTCCGGGTCTGCCCGAAGGAAGTCAACATGATCAAGATCATGCCGGCGGTGCGGGAGGCGGCGGTGGCCGAGGGCGCCGTCCCCTCCGAGCTCCAGGACGTCTTCGAGAAGACCTTCCGCTACGGCAACTGCCTGGGCGAGAACGCCCGCAAGCGCCACGCCTGGACGAAGAAGGCCGGCGTCCCGGTGCGGGTCCTGTCGGACTCCGACCCCGGCCCGGTCGACGTGCTGGTCTGGGTGGAGGACTACTGGAGCTACCACCCCCGGGGCCAGCAGGCGGCGCAGGCCTTCGCCCGGGTGGCCACGGCGCTGGGCATCGACTGGGCCATCGTCGGGCCGGAGGAGAAGACGGTGGCCGACTCCCAGCGGCTGGCCGGGGAGAAGGGCCTGTTCGAGGCGATGATGGAGGACGTCGTCGCCACGCTGGCCAAGTACCAGTTCAACCGGATCGTGACGCCCGATCCCCACGCCTACAACGCCTTCACCAAGATCTACCCGCAGTACGGCCACGAGTACGAGGTGCTGCACTACACGCAGCTGCTGGCCCCGTTCATGGACCAGGCCAACTTCGTCAACGAGATCACCCTCGACGTCACGTTCCACGACCCCTGCTACCTCGGCCGCCACGGCGGCGAGTACGACGCTCCCCGGCGGCTCCTCAAGTCGATCCCCGGCCTCAACCTGATCGAGATGGAGCGGTCCCGGGAGAACGGCTACTGCTGCGGCGGCGGCGGGGGCGGCATGTGGCTCGACGGGTTCACCGCCAACCACACCAGCGAGCGGCTGTCGGAGCGCCGGGTCCGGGAGGCGGCCGAGACGGGCGCCGTGGCGCTGGCCGTGTGCTGCCCCTACGAGGTCTCCCGCTTCGAGGACGGGGCCAAGTCGACGGGCAACGAGCACCTGCGCGTCCCCGACATCATCGAGCTCCTCGACGAGGCGATGGGCCTCGCCCCGGCCGCCGGAAACGGTGCCTGAGCTGCGCGTCGTCGACTGCGGGCGGGTCTCCGCCCTGCGCTCCCAGACGCTGTGGCACGCCCTGGCCCACGGCGTGGCGGCCGGTGCCCCGCCGACGCTGTCGTTCATGCGGCCGTCGCAGCCCTACGTCGGTGTCGGCTACCACCGCCGCCTCGACGAGGTCGACCTCGCCGCCTGCGCCGCCGCCGGGCTGCCCGTCTTCCGCCGGATGGTCGGCGGGGGCGTGGTCTACCTCGACGAGCACCAGCAGTTCTTCCAGATCATCCTCCCGGTCGGGGCCGTCTCCCGGTCGCGGGAGCAGGCGCTGCGGACGCTGCTGGCGCCGGCCGTGGCCGCCTTCCGGGCCGTCGGCGTCCCGGCGGAGCTCGACGACGACGGCGAGATCGTCGTCGGCGAGGCCAAGATCTGCGGGCACGGCGCGGCCCAGATCGACGACGCCGTCGTCGTGGTGGGCAACCTCATCGAGCGCTTCGACCACACCGCCGCGGCGGCGGTGCTGGCCGTGCCCGAGGACGTGCGGGCCGAGGTCGTCCGGCTCATGGAGCGGTTCGTGAGCCCCACCCCGGTCGACGCTGCCGCCTTCAAGGCGGCGGCCGTCGACGCCTACGCCGAGGCGCTCGGGCTCGAGCCGGTCCGGGGCGCGATGTCGGCGGCGGAACGGGGGCGGCTGGTCGAGCTCGACCACCGGTTCCGGTCGCCGGAGTGGCTGGAGGGCCCGGCCCGGCCGGAGCCGCAGTGCCGGCAGGTCAAGGTCCGGGCCGGGGTCTACGTGGCGTGGATCGAGCTCGAGGGGAGCCGGGCGATGGCCACCGTCGTCCGGGGCCGGATCGAGCGGATGGAGATGTCCGACCCGGGTCTCGACGGCGCCCTCACGGCGGCGCTGTCCCGGGCCCGGCTGGTCGGGTGAGCGGGGAAGGGGAGATGTCGTGAGCGAGATCGCCGAAGTCGCCGGATTCCCGGTGGCGCTCGACCGGGCCTACGACCCGGCGGGTCATTTCTGGGTGTCCGCCGGTGACGGCCGGGTCCGGCTCGGGCTCGACGCCCTCGGCGTGGAGACGAGCGGGACGATCGCCCAGCTGGCCTTCGGGCCGGTGGGGGAGCAGCTGAAGCGGGGCCAGGCCTTCGGCAGCCTGGAGGCGGCCAAGTTCGTCGGCCCGCTGACGAGCCCGGTGTCGGGGACCGTGGTGGCCACCAACGACGCCGTCGTGGCCGACCCCGCCCTCGTCGAACGCGATCCCTACGGCGCCGGCTGGCTGGTGGAGATCGAACTGTCCGACCCCGGCGAGCGCCACGACCTGATCTCCGGCGCCTCCGCCGTCAAGGTGTGGTTCGCCGCCGAGGTGGAGGACTACCGGTTGAAGGGGGTGCTGGCCGAGTGACCGCCCCGGCCGCCACCGCTCCCACCGCCGGTTTCGCCATCCGGCAGAACAACTTCGCCGACACCATCGAGTTCTACGCCCCCGGCCTCAAGCGGTGGGAGACGCCGGAGTGGAAGCCGGCCAACCCCCGCCGCTTCCTGCCGGTCTCGGTCACCGGCTCGGCCTGCGCCCTGTCCTGCGACCACTGCCAGGCCAAGGTGCTGGAGGGCATGATCTCGGTCAAGGCCGGTGAGGACCTCTTCGACCTCGCCGCCGACCTGAAGCGCCGGGGCAGTGAAGGGCTGCTGGTCTCCGGAGGTTCGACCCGGACGGGCGGCGTGCCGCTGCTCGGCCATCTCCGCCACGTCCCCCGCATCAAGGAGGAGCTCGGCCTCAAGGTCATCGCCCACTCCGGGGTGGTGTCGCCGGAGCTGGCCGAGGGCCTGGCCGACGCCGGGGTGGACGGCGTGATGCTCGACATCATCGGCGCCGACGAGACGATCCGCGACGTCTACCACCTCGACCTCACCGCCGCCGACTTCGAACGGTCGCTGGCGCTCCTGGCCGACCGGGGCCTGCGGATCATCCCCCACATCGTCTGCGGGCTGCACTACGGCCGCTTCCTCGGCGAGCACCGGGCGCTGGAGATGATCACCCGGTACCCGGTGTCGACGCTGATCATCGTGGTGCTCGTGCCGCTGGTCGGGACGCCGATGGCCGACCTGCCGCCGCCGCCGGTGGAGGACGTCGTGGCCTTCTTCGCCGATGCCCGGGCGGCCATGCCGACGACCAAGGTCAACCTCGGCTGCGCCCGCCCCCTCGGCGCCATGAAGCGGGAGCTCGACGAGGCGGCCATCGACCACGGCCTGAACGGCATCGCCTATCCGGCCGACGGCGCCATCGCCTATGCCCGTTCCCGGGGCCTCGAGCCCAAGCTCTACGAGTACTGCTGCTCGCTCACCTGGACGGGCGACGAGGGCCAGGCGTGGTCGGAAGTCGATGTCTCCGGGGCACACCCCCGAACCCCGGGGGTGCCGGCATGAGCGACCAGTGGCGACTGCTGACCCACGACGGCGTGGAGGCCGCCGCCGGCCTGGCCCTCGACGAGGCGCTGCTGGCCGGCTACGCCCGGGAGGCCGATCCGGCCTGGCCGCCGACCCTGCGGCTCTACACCTACCGCAGCCACTGCGCCCTCGTCGGCCGGTACCAGCACCTCGAGGCCGAGGTCGACCTCGACGCCTGCCGCCGCACCGGCACCGGCTTCTCCCGCCGGCCGACCGGCGGCGGCGCCATCGTCATGGGCGCCGGCCAGCTCGGCGTGGCCGTGGCCACCCGGGCCCCGGCCGACGTCAACCCCCGGGCCCTCCTCGGCCGCTACGCCGAAGGAATCGTGGCCGGCCTGGCCGAGCTCGGGATCGAGGCCACGTTCGCCGGGAAGAACGACCTCTCGGTCGGCGGCCGCAAGATCGCCGGACTCGGCCTCTACGTCGACCCCGACGGCGGGCTCCTGTTCCACTCCAGCGTGCTGGCCGACCTCGACATCCCGTTCATGCTCGAGGTGCTGAACATCCCGGCGGCCAAGCTCGGTGACAAGGCCGTGGCGGCGGTGGCCGAGCGCATCACCACCGTCAGCCGGGAGACCGGGCGGACCGTCGACGGCGCCGGCCTCCGCGACGTGGTCGCCACCGGCTTCGCCAAGGCGCTGGGGGTCAGCTTGGCGGCCGGCACGACCACCGCCGCCGAGGAGGCCCGGGCGGCGGAGCTGGTCGAGCAGCGCTACGCCAGCCCGCAGTGGTGCCAGGAGTCGAGCCCCCAGCCCGACGCCACGGCCACCTCGGTGTTCAAGACCCCCGAAGGGCTGGTGCGCTGCTACCTGGCGCTGCACGGCCCGACGATCAAGAGCGCCCTGTTCACCGGCGACTTCAACACCGTCCCCGAACCGCTGGCCCGCTTCGAGGCGTCGCTGCGCTGGGCCCGGCTGGAGGAGGCGTCGCTGGAGAAGCTCGCCGCCCTGGCCTTCCCCGACGGCACCGGGCTCGGCGTACCGCCCTCCGAGCTGGTCCGGGCGGTGCTGGCCGCCGGGGAACGGGCCACCGTCCCCGCCGCCCCCGTCCGCCCGTCCGGCTCCTGCTACTTCCCGGAGGCTGCGCAATGACCATTGCGCCTGTCACGCTGCGGTCCCGCAAGCCGTCCGCCGGGGTCAACGAGAGCCCCGACTGGGTGCGGATCTCGATGGCCTCGGCCATCGCCCTGCGGTTCCGCTCCGGCCGCTTCACCCGCGACTTCGAGTTCGGCGGCATGAACCTGCTCCTCAACTACGAGGACGGGTGCCGCTCCGACTGCGGCTACTGCGGGCTGGCCCGCACCCGGCCCGGCACCTACGAGGACAAGTCGTTCATCCGGGTGGAGTGGCCGCTGGTGCCGACCGACGAGCTGGTGAACCGCATGGCCGCCCGGGGCGACACCATGACCCGGCTGTGCATCTCGATGGTGACCCACCCCCACGCCTACCGCGACACGCTCGACATCGCCGAGCGGATCGTGGCCAAGGTCCCGGCGCCGCTGTCGATCCTGGTGGCGCCGCCCACGCTCAACCGCACCAAGCTGGAGCGGTTCAAGGCGGCCGGGGTCGACATGATCGGCATCGGCCTCGACGCCGTGACCGAGGACCTCTTCCGCCGGATCCGGACCGATGTCCCGGCCGGCGGCGCCGGCCTGTCGTGGGCCAAGTACTGGGAGGTCGTGAACGACGCCCGGGAGATCTTCGGGCCCTGGAAGGTCAACGTCCACACCCTGGTCGGGCTGGGCGAGACCGACCGCGACCTCGTCGACACCTTCACCCGGCTGCGGGACCGGGAGATCTTCTCCTACCTGTTCTGCTTCAACCCCGAGCCCGATTCCCGCATGGCCCTCCACCCGAAGTCGCCGTTGCGGCGCTGGCGCCGGATCCAGCTGGCCAAGCACCTCGTCGAGTCGGAGGGCTTCGGCGCCGACCAGTTCGACTTCGACGACGACGGGCTCCTCCGGGGGCTCGACGGCGACGGCGCCGTGGTCGAACGGAGCATCGCCAGCGGCATTCCCTTCATGACCAACGGCTGCCCCGGGGCGGGCGGCGAACCGGGCTGCACCCGGCCCTACGGCTCCTACCGCCCGTCCGAGCCCATCCGCGACTTCCCGTTCCTGCCCGACGCCGACGACCTCGCCGGCATCCGATCCGACCTGGCTGTAGAAGAACTCACCACCTGAAAGGCCGCCACCATGCGCATCGTGGTTCCCGTCAAGCAGACACCGGACCTCGTCGAGGAGCTCGAGCTCAACGACGACGGGACCGACGTCGACCGCGAGTTCCTCAAGTTCGTGCTGTCGGAGTGGGACGACCAGGCCGTGGAGGAGGCGCTGCTGGTCAAGGAAGCCACCGGCGCCGAGGTCGTCGTCGTCGGCTTCGGCGATCCCGACGTCGAGCTGAGCCTCTACACCGCCCTGGCCAAGGGTGCCGACCGGGCCGTCAACCTGACCGGGCTCGGCGAGGGGTGGATCTCCAGCCACGCCCGGGCGGCGGCGCTGGCCGGCTGGCTGTCGGGCCAGGAGGTCGACCTCGTCCTGGCCGGGGTGCAGGCCGTCGACGACCTCGACGGGCAGCTCCCGCCCCTGCTGGCGGCGGCGCTCGGCTGGCCCCACGTCGGCGTCGTGATCGGCGTGGAGGGCAAGGACAACACCATCCAGGTCAGCCAGGAGTTCGGCGGCGGCAAGGCCGCCCGCCTCGAAGTGAAGCTCCCGGCGGTCATCGGCGTGCAGGCCGCCCGCCAGCCACCCCGCTACGCCTCGATCACCCGCATCCGCCAGGCCCAGCAGGCGGGCGGCATCGAGGAGGCGGCGGGGAGCACCGCCGGGGCCGACGCCGGCATCACCATCCGGCGGCTGTTCGAACCGGAGAAGACCGGGCACGCCGAGATGCTGACGGGCAGTCCCGAAGACGTGGCCGGCCGCATCCTGGACCTCATCCGGTCCAAGGGCGTCATCAAGTAAAGGGAGCACACGATGGCGAACGACATCCTCGTGCTGGCCGATCACCTCAAGGGCCAGCTCTCCGACACGACGCTGGAACTGGTGGCCAAGGCCAAGGAGCTGGCCGGCGCCACCGGCGGGCAGGCGGTCGTGGCGCTCCTCGGTGACGCCAGCCTCGCCGGGCAGATCACCGGCGCCGACGCCGTCCTCACCATGGACCACCCCGCCCTGGCCGACTACACGCCCGAGGCGTGGGAGAAGGCGCTGCACCACCTCTGCACCGAGCGCCAGCCCCGGCTGGTGCTGATCGGCAACTCCACCATCGGCATGGACCTCGGCGCCAACCTGTCGGCCACCTGGGGCGCCCCGCTGGTGGCCTACACCGTCGGCCTGTCGGCCGACGGGGGCGACATCGTGGCCACCGCCCAGGTCTACGGCGGCAAGCTGCTGGCCGAGGTGGAGCTGAGCGGCGACCGGGGCATCTGCACCGTGGTGGCGGGGTCGTTCCCGGCCGCCGCCGGCGGCGCCGCCCCGGCCCCCGAGGCGGTCGCCCCGCCCGCCGGGCTCGACGACCTGAAGACGGCCTTCCTCACGCTGGTCGAGCCGGAGGGCGGCGACGTCGACATCACCGCCGCCGACATCCTCGTGTCGGTCGGCCGGGGCATCGGCAGCCAGGACAACCTCGACGACGTGCAGGAGCTGGCCGACGCCCTCGGGGCGCCGCTGTCGGCGTCGCGGCCCGTCACCGACGCCGGCTGGCTGCCCAAGACCCGCCAGGTCGGCAAGTCGGGTCTCAAGGTGAAGCCCAAGGTGTATCTGACGTTCGGCATCTCCGGCGCCCCCGAGCACCTCGAGGGCATGCGCGACGCCGAGCTCATCATCGCCTGCAACACCGACGCCAACGCTCCGATCTTCGATGTGGCCCACTACGGCACCACGCTCGACCTGTTCGACCTCGTGCCGGCCATGACGGAAACGCTCGGCTAGGGCGGAGCAGCGGAGTGCACTGCCCGTTCTGCGCCTTCGAGGGATCGCCCCGCACGCTGCACGCCCACCTCGGCGAGCAGCATGCGGAGGCCGTCCGCTTCGAGGACAAGGGCGGGCGGTCGTTCTACGCCCTCCGCTGCCCGATCTGTGGTGACGGCTACGAGCGGGAGATCAAGCCCCGGGGCCGAGATCCGGGCTTCGTCGAGGAGTTCTCGGCCCAGATCCGCCTCGTGGCCTTCGACACGCTGGTCAACCACCTGCTGGGAGAGCACGAGGACCTGGACCTGCCTTCCGACGAGGAGGCCGCACCTGAACCATCCGCCCCCACGGGGGGCGCCCCGGCGCCGGCCTGGCTGGCCGAGGCCCGGCAGGCGAAACAGCAGAACGGGAGCTAGGAGGAAGCGTTGGCCACGGTCAGCAACTGCAACCTGCCCGAGGATCTCTACTACGTCGTCGAGAAACACGTCTGGGCCCGCCATGAGGACGGTGTCGTCACCGTCGGGCTGACCGACGTCGCCCAGAACCTGGCCAAGGGGATCATCTCGGTGAGCCCCAAGAAGGTCGGCCGGCGGGTGGAGGCGGGCAAGAGCGTGGCCACGGTCGAGAGCTCCAAGTGGGTGGGGCCCGTCCCGTCGCCCGTCAACGGCGAGATCATCGAGATCAACGACGCCGCCGTGGCCGACCCCGGCGTCATCAACCGCGAACCGTACGGGGCCGGGTGGATCGCCAAGGTGCGGCCCGACGACTGGTCGGCGGCGTCGGCCAGCCTCGTCACCGGCGAGGCCGGTATCGCCGCCTATAGCGCCTTCCTGGAGAGGGAAGGGATCACCTGCGGTGCCTGATGTGAGGTGAAATGGCTGAGCAGAGCTGGTTCGGCTGCGTCGTCCCCGACGACCTGCTCTACGACCTGGAGCGGGACGTGTGGGTTCGCCGGCTGGAGAACGGCGAGGTGGAGATCGGCATGACCGACATCGCCCAGACGCGCTGCGGGCGCTTCGTCGGCGTCACCTGGAAGCACCCCGGCAAACAGATCAAGCAGGGCCGCCCGATGGCGGTCATCGAGAGCGCCAAGTGGGTCGGCCCCTTCCCGGCCCCGCTGTCGGGCCAGATCACCGCCGACAACCGTCTGGGCTTCGAGGCCGACATCGCCGTGGCCAACCGCGACCCCTACGGCGCCGGGTGGCTGATCCGCCTCCAGCCCAGCGACTACGAGGGTGAGAGCGGCCACCTCGTCGACGGCGCGACCGCCTTCGACCACTACCGCAAGATCATCGAGGAAGAAGGAATCCGTTGTTTCCGTTGTGAGGAGTGACGGGGCGTAGCAACATTGGTGGAACGCGTGCGCGAGAGGGGTCAGACCCATGGATGAGAACGGCAACGGCAACCGGCAGAAGCGGATGTCCATCGTGTGCTGGAGCAGCGACCTCGACCGGGTCTGGCCGGTCCTGATCCTGTCCACCACCGCCGCCGCCTCCGGCCTCGACGTCAACATCTTCTTCACGTTCTGGGGGCTGCGGGTCCTGCAGAAGAACGAGAAGCGGGTGACGGGCCAGAACTGGATGCAGATGGGCGAGTCGCTCGTCGACCGGGGCGGCACGGACCACCTGAAGCTGGGCAAGATCCACTTCGGCGGGGCGGGCACCACGATGATCAAGAAGCTGGCCAAGTCCTACAACGTGGCCACCCCCACCGAGCTGCTCGGGATGGCCCAGGACCTCGGCGTGAACCTCTACCCCTGCCAGATGACGATGGACCTCTACGGCCTGAGCAAGGACGACTTCATCGACGGCATCGGGACGCCGATGGGCGCGGCCAGCTTCATCGACATGGCCGCCGACTCCGACATCACCCTCTTCATCTAGGGGTACGTCGCCACCGCGGTCAGGAAGGCACCGGCCGAGAGCTGGAGATCCAGCCGGGCCGGTGCCTCGCCGCGGAAGAACACCTGGATGCCCTCGGCCCGCCAGGTCACGAAGGCCTCGGGGTCGAAGGGGCTGCCGAGCACGGCCACCAGCCGGCCGTCGGGCCCGCCGGCCACGGTGACGGCCCGCTCGCCGTGGTGGCACAGCGTCAGCAGGTCGGGCGAGAACGTCGTCTCGGGCGCCGGGCCGGCCAGCGGCTCCGCCCGGGCGGCGGGGCGGGGCTCGCGCTTGGGGGGCTCGCCGAGCGGCACGGCCGTCTCAGATCCCCAGGAAGGCCCGGCCCTCGGCCGAGATCCGCTCCGGCGACCAGGGCGGGTCGAAGACGAGCTCCGTCCGCACCTCGTCGAAGGGCAGCGAGTCGGCGACCTCCTTGATCCCCGACTCGATCATCGGCCCGAGGCCGCAGGCCATCGTGGTCAGGGTGTAGCGGACGGTGACCGTCCGCCCCTCGACGGCCACGTCGTAGATCAGGCCGAGGTCGACGATGTTCAGACCCAGCTCGGGGTCGCTGACGACCCGGAGGGCGTCGCGGACCTCGTCGGGGGAGGGCAGAGCCGTCAGCGGGCCACCGGGGCCCGCAGCGCCGTCTGGCGCACGAGCTCGTCGGACATGACGCCCCGGAGGAGATCGATGGCCTCGATCACCTTCGGATGGCGCAGCGAGTAGACGACGTTGTTGCCCTGCCGCTCCGCCTCGACCAGGCCCCGGTCCCGCAGGACGGCGAGGTGCTGCGACGTGTTGGACTGCGGCGCTTCGATGAGCTCGCACAACTCCGTGACGGTGTACCGGCCCCCCCGCAGCGCGTAGAGGAGGAGCAGGCGCTTCGAATCGTTGAGCGCCTTGCACATACTGGCCACGAGTTCGTCGAGCTCTTGGCGGAGCAGTGTGTCGATCGGTGCCAACGCGCTCACCTCCGACCCCGGGGACGGGTCTTGCGGGAGTTCCATCATACGGCAGTCCCCGCAATTTCCCTATAGCCAGGTCATATTTTTTCGCACGCGTATGCGCCGATGCAAACTTCAAAGGTTGCGCAGGTGCTCACGCTTCGGATGGGGTCTCGGTCGGGATCTCGACGGTCACCTCGGGGCCGGCGTCCGGGCCGGGGGCGGCCGGCCGGCGGGCGGCCAGGGCCTCCCGGTCCACGGCCTCGTCGAGCAGCTGGACGATGTCGACGACGGCCATCGTCTCCTCGTTCCCGGTCGTCTTGGCGGCGTCGGTGTACATGGTCATGTCCTTGGGGCAGGCCACGACGAAGGTGTCGACGCCCACGCCCACCGCCTCCCGGATCCGGTTCTCGCTGGGGCGCTCGGCGAGGTGGGAGTCGTCCATCCAGATCCGCCCGCCGCCGGCACCGCAGCAGAACGTGTTGTCGCGGTTGCGGGGCATCTCCTTGACCGTGCACCCGAGGGCGGTGAGCAGCCGCCGGGGGGCGTCGGTCACCCGGTTGTAGCGGGCCAGGTAGCAGGGGTCGTGGTAGGTGACCGTCCGCCCGAGGGGCTTCACCGGGATCGTGCCGTCCTCGATCAGCGACGCCAGCAGCTCGCTGTAGTGGCGGACCGGCTTGTCGAGGCCGAACTCGGGGTACTCGTTGCGCAACGTGTTGAGGGAGTGCGGGTCGGTGGTGACGATCTCGTCGAAGGTGGCGCCGGCGAAGGCCGCCATGTTCTGCTCGACGAGCATCTCGAAGAGACCCTCCTCGCCGATGCGCCGGACGTCGTTGCCGGAGTTGCGCTCGTCCTCGTAGAGGATCCCGAAGTCCACGCCGGCCTCGTTGAGGATGGTGGCGAACGTGCGGGACAGACCGGCGACGCGCTCGTCGAAGGCGGCGAAGTCGCCCACGAACCACAGGTAGCGGACGGGCTCCTTGCGGGCGTCCTTGATCTTGACGTCGAGCCCCTTGGTCCACCGGGCCCGCTGGCGGGCCGACTTGCCGAAGCTGTTGCCCTGGGTGGCGAAGTTCTGCAGCGTGTCCTGGAGCGTGGCCTCCATGCGGCCCTCGTCGACCAGCGCCCGGCGCATCTGGACGATGGTCGAGACGTGCTCGATCCCCACCGGGCAGGCCTCGACGCAGGCCATACAGGTGGTGCAGGCCCAGAGGGTCTTCTCCTTGATGACGTCGCCGGCCAGCCTCGTGTCGCCGTTGCCCGACAGCGGCCCGGTGGCGGCGGGCCGGTCCTCCCAGTCGAGCACGGCGTGCAGTCCCGACTGCTTGTCGACCCACTGCCGCAGGTCGAGGACGAGGTCCCGGGGCGACAGCGGCCCCCCGGCCACCTGGGCCGGGCAGGCGACGTGGCAGCGGCCGCACTTGGTGCAGGCGTCGAGGTCGACGAGCTCCTTCCAGGTGAAGTCGGCGATGACCCGGTAGCCGACGTGGTCGGCGCCGGCCGGCGGCTTCGGCAGGTGGCGGGCCGAGGCCGGGTCGTGGACCGTCAGGTTGGCGGCGTCGACGACCATGTGCATGGCCTTGGAGATCGGGATGTACATCACGAAGGCCAGCGCCAGGATGGCGTGGCCCCACCAGGTGGCCAGCCGGAAGTGCTCGGCGTTGGCCGCCCCCAGCCCGACGCCGCTCATGGTCTTGGCCAGGACCCACCCGACCGGCGACCAGGTCTCGAAGGAGGGGAAGTGGGTGGCGCGGATGCGGAAGCCCTCTTCGAGGAAGCCGGTCACCAGCACGACCATGAGGAACCAGGCGAACAGGGCGTCGCCCTTGCGCAGCGCCGCCCGGGAGTAGCCCTCCTCGGGCTTCTCGGCCCGGGTGTAGTCGAGCTGGGGCGGGTGGGTCGCCCGGCGGCCGATGAGGTAGGCCAGGCCGGCGACGGCGCCGAGCCCCATCACGTCGAGGATCACCGAATACCCGAGGTAGAACGGCCCGTGGAAGAAGTGGATCTCGTGGCCGACGACCTTGTCGCTGATCGGGGCGAGGATGTCGGTGTCGAGCGTGAGGATGCACGTCCCGATGAACAGCGTGATGAAGCCCCAGAAGACGAGGAAGTGGGCGATCCCCGCCTTGCGGTCGCGCTTCGTCACCGTGGAGTTGGCGGCGATCTTGGCCAGCGACTCCTGCAGCGGGCGCGACCGGGCCAGCTGCCGGCCGGCGGCCACCAGCTCCGGTTTGCGGGCCCGGGTCTGCTCCCACATCTCCCGCCAGCGGCCGATCGCCCGGCCCCGGCGGTACTTCTGGATCCGCTTCCAGGCGTAGGCGGCGAAGGCCAGCGTGGCCACCGCCGCCAGGACGTAGAACGCGACCTTGGCCGCACCGTGCACGTGCGAGAAGACCGCCCGTGTCTGTTCGACCGCCAGCGCCGGAGCCCCCCTCATGCGCTTCCTCCCTGTGGCGGCTCACGCCGCCCTTGTCGGGGGGACACCCCCCATCCCCCCGGGTCGAACGAAAACTGCCGGCCCGACGCCGGTGCCGGCTAGGTCGTGGCTAGCCCGCTCGGGCCCGGGTCGGGTGGATGGAGAGTCGCTCGGCCTGATCCACCAGCGCCCGGCACATCAGGTCGCACAGCGGATGCAGGCTCGGTTCGGTGGTGCGGTACAGAACGGTGCGGCCCTGCTTCTCCCGGCCGACGAGCCGCCCGGCGCTCAACCGGGAGAGGTGCTGGGACACGTTGGGTGCGGCGATGCCCAGCGCCTCGGCCAGGTCGGTGACCGTCATCGGCTCCCGTTCCAGGAGCACGGCCAGGAGCCGCAACCGGGTCGGGTCGGAGAGCAGGGCGAACCGACGGGCCGCTTCGTCGATCAGCGCGTCGGGCACCGACATGGATGGAGCGTAACCAACACTTGCGCATACGCGCAAGGACTCATCTGTTCCGGGCGGGCGGCTCAGTCGGCGACGAGCAGGTACAGGTGGCCGCCGTCGGCCACGGTGGGCCAGGTGGCGATGTCGGTGTCGGCCGGGCCCCGCAGGCGCTCGCCGGTGGCGACGTCGAACTGGCTGCCGTGGCGGGGACAGGTGACGACGCCGCCGTTGACCTCGCCGTCGGACAGCGTGCCCCCGGCGTGGGGGCAGCGGTCGGCGCAGGCGTGGAAGTGGCTGCCGACGTGGTAGACGGCCATCGGTTCGCCGTCGGGGCCGTGGTCCCGGTGCACGCAGCCGAGCCGGCCGGCGGCGTCGTTCAGGGCGAAGAGGGGGACCCGCCGGCCCCGCCGGGGCGCGCCGGCCGCCAACCGCTTGCGGAGCGCCCCGACCAGGGCACCCCGGTTGGCCACGAGGTCGCAGCCGGCCCGTTCGGCGGCCAGCCAGCGGTCCCGGTCCGGCAGGCCGAGGTGCCCCGCCACCAGCGCCTCGGGCCACCGGGCCCGCAGATCGACGAGGGCGTCGTGGGCGCCGGGGGCGTCGAGGTCCACCACGATCACCGCCGGTGACCCGGCCGGTTCGCCGCTGTCCATCCCGTGCGTCTCGAGGCCCGCCTCGCCGGCCAGCGAGGCCACCGACCGCACGACCCGGGGGTCGGCGGTCCACAGCAGCAGGAGCGGGGCGGAACCCATGACGGTCAAGGAGCGTACCGCTGCCGCAGACCGGCGGTGTCAGCGGCGGTGGGCGAACTCGAGCAGCAGCAGCCCGAGGCCGAGGCCGGTCACCAGCCCCGACTGCACCCGGCCCGGGAGCCGCCCGAACGTCACGGACCGGCCGGCGGCGATGGCGGCGGTGGCCTGCTTCCACTCCCGGGTGGCGGCGATGTCGAGCCAGAGGCCGAAGCCCACCAGCACCCCGCCGCCGAGCCGCCGGACGCCGTGGACGGGCAGGCGGGGCACCACCAGCAGCAGGAGGACGCCGGCGCCGGCGATGAGGAAGGCGGCCTCGGTCAGGCGGCGCCGCCGCAGGTCGGTGGCCGCCCGGCCGGCGAGACCGTTCAGTGCCCGCCTCCGGTCAGCACGGCGCCGGTGGCGATGATCACGCAGACGGCGAGGGTGAGCACGAGATAGAGCCGGTCGCGCTTGCGCCAGAACAGGAAGGCCGAGGTCAGCAGCTGGAGGATCGGCGTGGCGACGAGGATCACGATGCCGAGGCCGGCCAGGGCCCGGGGGTCGAGCTCGGGCAGGCGCCGGAGGGCCTCGCCGACGGACAGGTGGTGCGCCCGGTTGGGACGGTCCTGGAACACGACCCAGGGCATCGACACGGTCAGCAGGGCGGCGGCGGTCAGCACCCCCGTCCGCAGGATCGTGGCGATGCGGGCCTCGATCTGGCGGGTCTCGGCCCGCCGGCCCTGGAGCTCGTCGAACGACCGGGCGGCGGCGTTCACCCCGTCACCCCCCGGTAGAGCATCTGGCCGACGATCCCGGCCAGGATGATCACGAACCAGGCCCGGATCGTGGCCGCCGGCACCTTCGGCAGGATGCGGGTGCCGAGCGCCGCTCCGCCCACCACCCCGAGGGCGATGGGGGCGACCAGCGACACCAGCACCTGACCCCGTTCGAGGTACACGAGGGCGCTGGCCAGGCCGGTGATGCCGATCATGAAGTTGCTGGTGGCGGTGGAGACCTTGATCGGCAGGTCCATGGCCACGTCCATCGCCGGGACCTTGAGGCCGCCGCTGCCGATGCCGAGGAGCCCCGACACCGTCCCGGCGCCGACCATGAGTCCGAACCCCAGCGCCGGGCGCTGGGGGGTGTAGCGCCGCTCCCGGCCGAGGGCGGGGTCGTAGAACCGTCCCGCCAGCCGGAGCCGCCCGGCGGGGACGTCCTCCTCCAGGGGCTCGAGCCGCGTGGAGGGGCGGTTCCGCTTGCGGAACATGATCACCGCCGACCAGGTGAGGACGGCGGCGAAGATCAGGAACAGCGCCCGGGTGGAGACCACGCCGTTGAGTCCGGCGCCGAACAGGGCCCCGGTGGTGGTGGCGACGCAGAGGAAGATGCCGATGCGGATGTTGGCCAGGCCGTCGCGCACGTAGGACGAGGCGGCACCACAGGAGGTGGCGATGACCGCCACGATGCTGGCGGCGATGGCGTGGCGGATGTCGACACCGAGTGAGGTGAGCATCGGGATGATGAACGTGCCGCCGCCGAGGCCGAGGAGGGCTCCGAGCAGGCCGGCCACCACCGCCCCGAGCAGGATGGCGATCTCGAAACCGGGGGTGAAGTTCACGCTTTCAGCCTAGTCGGTTTAGCTGATCAGATGTCTAGACATATGATCATGAAGTTGTGACTCCTCTCCTCTTCACCCTCGTGGTCTTCACGGTCTCGGTGGCCGCCGGCCTGCTCGGGTCGCTGCTCGGTCTGGGCGGCGGCATCATCGTCGTGCCCGCCCTGACCCTGCTGCTCCACATCAACATCCGCTTCGCCATCGGCGCCTCGATCGTGTCGGTGATCGCCACCTCGAGCGGGGCGGCGGCGGCCTACGTGCGCGACGGCATGACGAACCTCCGGGTGGCGATGTTCCTGGAGATGGGCACGACGGCCGGCGCCCTGTCGGGCGCCTACCTGGCCGGCGTCATCCCGACCCGCTCGCTCTACGTGATCTTCGGCCTGGTCATGGGCTATTCGGCCCTGGCCATGTTCCGCAAGCGCCATTCCGAGCTGGCGCTGGCGGCGGTGCCGGCCGACGGGCTGGCCGACCGCCTGAACCTGCACAGCTCCTATGTCGACGAGGCGCTGGGCCGGGAGGTGGAGTACGCCGTCACCGGGTCGACGGTCGGCCTCGGCCTCATGTACGTGGCCGGGGTCGTCAGCGGCCTGCTGGGGATCGGCAGCGGGGCGCTCAAGGTCCCGGCCATGGATCTGGCCATGCGCCTGCCGATCAAGGTCTCCACCGCCACCAGCAACTTCATGATCGGCGTGACGGCGGCGGCCAGCGCCGGGGTCTACTTCGCCCGGGGCCAGGTCGACCCGTTCGTGGCCGGGCCGGTGGCCATGGGCGTCCTGACCGGGGCGCTGACCGGCTCCCGCCTGCTCGGCCGGCTGCAGAGCTCGGTCATCCGCAAGGTGTTCGTGATCGTCTTGTTGTGGGTCTCGATCGAAATGCTGTTGAAGGGGTTGTGATGCCCGACGCCACCGCCGGCGCCTACCACGGCGCCGCAACCGACGAGGAGAAGGTCCGCAAGGTCGAGCTGGCCATCAGCGGGCTGCTGCGGGTCGGGGTGCTGACGAGCCTGCTGGTCGTGCTGACCGGCACGGTCGTGACGTTCGTCCACCATCCCCACTACCTCAGTTCGCACCATGAGCTCGGCGGTCTGACGAAGCCCGGGGCGGTCTTTCCCCACTCGATCCCGGCGCTGATCCAGGGCCTCGAGCACGGCCAGGGCCGGGCCATCGTGATGGCCGGACTGCTGCTGCTGATCGCCACGCCCGTCCTCCGGGTGGCGGTGTCGATCCTGGCCTTCGTCTACCAGCGCGACCGCACGTTCGTGGTCATCACGTCGATCGTGCTGGCGCTGCTCCTGACGTCGTTCGTGCTCGGCCGCGGCGGCGGCTGACCCGGGCGGTCGCCGACGCGAGGAAGCCCCGAGTAACCCTTCGCTGTTTCCAGCTCCGTGCTCCTCGGGGCTCCTCGTTCGGGCTCACCGTCGCCTCCGGCCGCCTGCCCCCTGAGGGACCGGCTCCGGTGGTGCCCCGACCCGTCCGAGAACGGGCCCGGCACCGTGGCTCGGGCACTGCCCCCGCCACCATTCCCGAAGGTCCGGCGCCGGTGAACGACAACATACCGGCGGTGCGGCGGGCGGTCAATAGGATCTTTGAAAGAGTTCGGTCAAACCCGGAAAACCCTTGTCCCGTAAGGGGATTCCGCCCTCACGAACCGTTCCGCAAGCTCAATGCGCCCCGGTCCGGTTTCCGTTCTACCTGTGGACACAAACCGGGATAACCCTGTGTATGACGTGCCCGGTTATCCACAAAGAGCCGGTCAGTCCGGGATCGGGCGTTCGGGGTCACCTGTGGACAGTGGCGGCCGCGCCGGCCTCAGCCCCGGGCGCAGGAGGCGCCGAGGCTGCGGTCGTCGGCGGTCCAGCCGGGGGCCGTGCCCTCGGGCCAGAAGTCGCCGGTGGACGGGTCCTGCACGTAGGCCACCGGGGCCGGGCGGCCTTCGGCGATCTCGGCCACGGCGGCCAGGAGGCGCTCGACGTCGGCGAGCGACGTCGACAGACCGGCGCTGGCCCGGACCGCCCCGGGCATCTCCCGGCGGTCGTGGCGCAGGACGGCCGCCCGGTACCCGGCCACCTCCTCGGGGCTCAGGTCGAGGAGTCGCAGGAGGTAGGGGTGGGCGCAGAAGCAGCCGTGGCGGACGCCGATGCCGTACTCCGCCGACAGCCGGGCGGCGACGAGGGCGTGGTGCCGGCCTTCGAGGTTGAAGGTGGCCAGGGGCAGCGTCGCCTCGGGCGGCTCCGGGCCGAGCAACCGGACGCCGGGGATGGCCGCCAGCCCGGCCCGCAGCGGACCGACCAGGCTGTCGTCGTGCTCGATGATGGCCTTCCACCCCATCCGCTCGAACTCGGTGAAGGCGGTGTGGAGGGCCACGGCGCCGATGACGTTGGGGGAGCCCGCCTCCTCCCGCTCGGGCGGATCGGTCCACGACACCTCGTCGAGGTCGACGAGGTCGACGGCGCCGCCGCCGGCCAGGAAGGGGTCGCCCTCGGCGAAGACGGCCCGGGGGCCGATGAGGACGCCGGCGCCGTAGGGGGCGTACATCTTGTGCCCGCTCCAGGCGATGTAGTCGGCGGCGGCCGGGAGCGGGCGGTGGGGGGCCAGCTGGGCGGCGTCGACGGCCACCGGGATCCCCCGCTCCCGGGCGGCGGCCAGGATGGCGTCGAGCGGGGGCAGCCAGCCGGTCACGTTCGACGCCCCGGTGACGGCCAGGAGCTTCGGGGCGGGCTCGGCGTCGAGGGCGGCGGTCACGTCGTCGACGGAGAACGTCCCGTCGGTGGAGCACTCCACGAAGCGCCGCCGGCAGCGCCGGGCCCAGGGCAGCAGCATGGCGTGGTGCTCGACGACGGTGGTCACCACCACGTCGTCGGGGGCCAGCGGCAGCCGGTAGGCCAGGTGGTTCACGGCCTCGGTGGTGTTGCGGACGATGACGGCGATGTCGTCGCCGTCCTCCGGCCGTCCGGCGAAGCGCAGCGCGGCGAGGCGGGCCTCCTCGTAGGCGTTGGTGGCCAGGCGGGACTTGTAGCCCGCCCCCCGGTGGACGCTGGAGTACCAGGGCAGGAACTCCTCCACCCGGCGGGCCACCGCCGGCAGGGCGCTGGCCGAGGCCGCCGAGTCGAGATTCAGGTAGGGGCGCTCCCGCCCGTCGACGCAGGGCACGGCCAGCCCGTCGCCGACGAGCGGGGAGGGAATGGAATCGGGCGATGACATGACGTCATCATGACGCCTGGGGTCCGCCATCCGGGCCCTCGGCGGCGACACAATGTCCGGGTCATGCCACCGTCGCTGCGCCTCCGGGTCCTGCTCCCCATCGCCGCGGCCGGCCTCGTCGCCGGGGCGGCGGCCCTGCCGGTGCGGGCGGAGACCGGAATCATCACCACGGTGGCGGGCAAGAGCCCGCCGGGGTACTCGGGCGACGGCGGCCAGGCCCGCGACGCCCAGATGAACGAGCCCCGCATGCTGACGTTCGACGGCGCCGGGACGATGTACATCGTCGACACCTTCAACCAGGTCGTCCGCCGGGTCGGCACCGACGGCGTCATCACCACCATCGCCGGCCATTCCAGCGGGTACGTCCCCCGCGACGACGCCGACTGCAAGCCCAACTTCAGCGGTGAGGGGGTCCCGGCCACCGAGGCCACGCTCAGCTGCCCCCACGCCGCCGCCGTGGCGGCCAACGGCGACCTGCTGGTGGCCGACTCCGCCAACCACGTCATCCGCCGGATCGACCACGCCACCCACATCATCACGACGGTCGTCGGCCAGGGCGGCCACAACGGCGACAGCGGCGACGGCGGCCCGGCCAACCAGGCCACGATCGACGGGCCGAAGGGCATCATCTTCGACCGGGCCTGGAACCTCATCATCGCCGACTCCGGCAACGACAAGATCCGCGTCGTCGACGCCCGCACGGGGATCATCCGCACGATCGCCGGCACCGGCCAGACGGGCGAGAGCGGCGACGGCGGCCCGGCCACCAGGGCCCGGCTGACCGAACCCCGCACGATGGCCCTGGCCGCCGACGGCGCCATCCTCTTCACCGAACCGAAGGTGAACCGGATCCGGCGCATCGACGCCGGCACCGGGATCATCACGACCTTCGCCGGCACCGGGAAGGCGGGCTTCTCCGGCGACGGCGGCCCGGCCACCCGGGCCATGCTCAACTTCAACCGGGGCGTCGGCGTCGACGGCGCCGGCACCGTGTGGATCGCCGACTCGCTCAACCAGCGGATCCGCACGGTCGACGCCAACGGGATCATCCGCACCGTGGCCGGCAGCGGCAAGGTCTGCTACGCCTCGGCCAACAACAACTGCGGCGACGGCGGCCCGGCCACCGAGGCCGGCTTCGCCACTCCCCGGGCGCTGGAGTTCGACGAGGCGGGCAACCTCTACGTGGCCGACACGTTCAACGAGCGGATCCGCCGGATCGACGGATTCGCCGCTCCCGTCCACCATCCGGGCGGCACCGGGCCCTGACGGTCACGGGGCCCGGGGCCGGCGGCGAGCCGGGGCCCGACCCTTGGGTTGCATCGGCCGGGGCCGGGGGGCGAGGGCGGGAATGGGGAGCTTCACCGGGGCCTCGACCGTGAGGTCGGCCTGTTCGCCGTAGTGCACGATGGTGATCGGCGCGCCGTCGCGCAGCTCGTAGAGCGCTTCGCCCGGCGTGGCCGTGACGCACAGCGTCCGGCCCCGGTAGCCGAGGTGGAAGGCCAGCCGGGAGATGCCCTCGGGCAGGCGGGGGGCGAAGGACGGGACGCCGGCCCGGGCCCGGAACCCGCCGAAGCCCCGCACGAGGCCCGTCCACCCCCCGGCCAGCGAGGCCATGTGCAGCCCGTTGCGGGTGTTCTGATGGAGGTCGAGCAGGTCCATCTGGACGGCCTCGCCGAGGTAGTCGTAGGCCAGGTCGAGGTGGCCGAGCTCCACGGCCATGATGGCCTGCACGGAGGCCGACAGCGACGAGTCCCGCACCGTCAGCGCCTCGTAGTAGGAGAAGTTGCGGGCCTTCTCCTCGGCGGTGAAGGCCTCGCCGTGCAGGCTCATGGCCAGCACGAGGTCGGCCTGCTTCACCACCTGCCGGCGGTAGAGGTCGAAATAGGGGTAGTGGAGGAACAGCGGGTAGTGGTCGGGGGGCGTGTGCTCGAAGTCCCACACGTCGTGGGTGGTGAACAGCGCCGCCTGCGGGTGGACGCCGAGCTCGGCGTCGTAGGGGATGTGCATCGCCTCGGCCGCCGCCTGCCAGGTGGTCCGCTCGTGTTCGTCGACCCCGAGCCGGGCCGCCTCCTCCAGGTAGCGCTCGGCGGTGGTGGCGGCGGCCAGCAGGTTCTGACGGGCCATCACGTTGGTGTAGACGTTGTCGTCGGCCAGGGCCGAGTACTCGTCGGGGCCGGTGACGCCGGTGATGTGGAACCGGCCGTGACGGTCGTGGTGGCCGAGCGAGCACCACAGGCGGGCCGTCTCCACCAGGATCTCGAGCCCTTCGCCGGCTTCGAACTCGGAGTCGCCGGTGGCGTCGACGTAGCTGACCACCGCCTCGGCGATGTCGGCGTTGATGTGGAAGGCGGCCGTCCCGGCCGGCCAGTAGCCTGAGCACTCCTCGCCGGCGATCGTCCGCCAGGGGAAGGCCGCCCCCCGGTGCCCGAGGGCGGCGGCCCGGGCCCGGGCGGCGGGCAGGATCGAATGCCGCCAGCGCAGGGCGTCCCGGGCGGCGTCGGGCACGCTGAACGTCATCACCGGCAGGGCGAAGATCTCGGTGTCCCAGAAGGCGTGCCCGTCGTAGCCGGTGCCGGTGAGGCCCTTGGCCGGGACGGCCCGCCCCTCCGCCCGGGCGCTGGCCTGGAGGACGTGGAACAGCCCGAACTGGACGGCGTGTTCGACTTCGGGGTCGCCGTCGAACTCCACCGCCGCCCGGGCCCAGAAGGCGTCGAGGTAGCGGCGCTGCTCGGCCTGGAGCTGCTCCCAGCCGGTGTGGCGGGCGGCGGTGATGGCCGCCGCCACCTGGTCCCACAACGCCTGGCGGGACCGGACGCTCGACCAGCCGTAGCCCAGGAACTTGACCAGCCGCAGCCGCTCCCCGGGCTGGAGCACGGCGGTGACCGTGACCCGGCCGATGTCCTGGCCGCACTCGCTCGACAGCGCGCAGTTGTCGGGCCCGTCGACGACGTGCTCCATGGCCGCCGCCAGCCGCAGCCCGCTGCGGTCGGTCCGGTGGACCATGAGGGCGGCGGTGTCGCCCCGCGTCCCGTGGTCCTCGGACACCAGGGGAGACTCGAGGACCGCCGACACCCGGGGGTCGCTCGACGCCGCCGGCATCGGCTCGTTGGCCACCAGCTCGGACTGCACCACGACCCGGGCCTGGTCGTCGACGGCCTCGACCTCGTACTCGATGGCGGCCACCGCCCGCTGGCTGAACGACACCAGCCGCACGGAGCGCACGGCGATCACCTGGCCGGCCGGCGACGCCCACTCCACCGTCCGCCGCAGGGTCCCGGCCCGGAGATCGAGGACCCGCTCGTGGTGGCGGAGCGTTCCGTAGCGGACGTCGAAGGGCTCGTCGTCGACCAGCAGGCGGATGACCTTGCCGTTGGTGAGGTTGATCATCGTCTGGCCCGACTCGGGGTACCCGAAGCCCGCTTCGGCGTAGGGCAGCGGCCGCAGCTCGTAGACGCCGTTGAGGTAGGTGCCGGGGAGGCCGTAGGGCTCTCCCTCGTCGAGGTTGCCCCGCAGGCCGAGGTGCCCGTTGGACAGGGCGAAGATCGACTCGCTCTGGGCCAGGAGGTCGAGATCGAGCTTGTGCTCCCGGACGAGCCAGGGCTCGGTCCGGAATCCGAAGCGCCTCATGCCTCGAGCAGCTCGCCGGGGTCGCCGACGACGACGTCGGCGCCGTGCCGGCGCAGCTCGTCGGCCTGGCCGACCCGGTCGACGCCGACGACGCAGCCGAAGCCGCCCGCCCGGCCCGCCTCCACGCCGGCCAGGGCGTCCTCGAAGACCGCCGCCTGGCCGGGCTCCAGGCCGAGCGCCCGGGCGGCGGCCAGGAACGTGTCGGGGGCGGGCTTGCCGGCCAGCCCCCGGCGTTCGGCCACCAGTCCGTCGACGACCTCGTCGAACAGCGGCGCCAGGCCCGTGACGTCGAGGACGGTGCCGGTGTTGGCGCTCGACGACACGACGGCGGTCGACAGGCCGGCCTTGCGCAGCGCCTCGACGTAGCGGACCGACCCCGGGTAGACCTCGACGCCGTCGCGCATCCGGGCCAGCACCAGCTCGTTCTTGCGGTTGCCGAGGCCGTGCACCGTGGCGGCGGCGGGCGGGTCGTCGGGCTTCCCCTCGGGCAGCTCGATCCCCCGGGAGGCCAGGAACGACCGCACCCCGTCGGCCCGGGGCTTGCCGTCGACGTAGCGGTCGTAGTCGTCGTGCGGATCGAAGGGCACGAAGGGCCCGCCGCTCTCCTCCGCCCGGTGGCGGAGGAAGTCGTCGAACATCTGCTTCCAGGCGGCGGCGTGGACGACGGCCGTCTTCGTCAGGACGCCGTCGAGGTCGAACAGGCCGGCGCGGATGTGGTCGGGGAGGCCGAGCACAGGCTCTTGCTACCCCAACGGGCGGGGGGGGAAGCGAATCAGCCGCTGCGCTTGCGGGCCAGACAGGCGTTGAGGAAGCGCTGCTGGTCGCTGCGGCTGCCGGCGTCGAGCGGGCCGGTGATGCCGAGCGGGGCGATCACGGTGGCGGCCGCCCCGGCCGGGTCGGTGTCGGACAGCTGCTGGTAGCGGCCCCAGTCGACCCCGCAGGTGGCCATCTCCCGGCCGCCCGTCCTCCACACCGCTCCGAACACCCCCCGCTGGGCCCGGCGCTGGGCCATGCAGCCCGCCCGGGCCTGGGCCAGCTGGTCGGGCGGGACGGGCTGGGGCTGCCCCTTGAGCGTCAGGACGGTCGGCGTGACCTTGCGGCACCACGACTCGTCCTGCGAGTGGCGGATCCGCCCGAGGACCACGCCCGTGCCGGTCACCGCCACGACGGCCACCGCCGCGGCCAGAGCCACCGGCACGGTGCTTCCCAGGATCTTCCTCACGAAGGGGACATTCGCCGCGTCCCGCCCCGTCCCTTTCCGGTTCAGGAACCTTCAGATCGCCGTTACCTGAGCCGTGTACGGTGACTTCCCGTGCGCCTGTGGTCGAAGTTGACAGTGGTGGCAGTGAGCACTTTGGTGGTCGCCCCGGCGGCGCCCGCCCGGGCGGCGGCCCCCGGCCCGGCGTTCAGCGTCGGGTTCATCGGCGACACCGGCTACAGCCGTGAGGGCGACCAGAACCTGCTCCGGGTCCGGGCCAGCGCCAACGCCGCGGGCCTGGCGTTCGTCGTCCACGACGGCGACACCCAGATGGGCACGACGCCCTGCAGCCAGAGCCGGCTGTGGGCGGTGAAGCGGGTGTTCGACGGGTTCTCGACGCTCGTCTACACGCCGGGCGACAACGAGTGGCAGGACTGCCCCAACGGCCGCCCGGCCGCATGGCTGGCGGCCATCCGCCGGTCGTACTTCTCCACCGGCAACTCGCTCGGCCTGCACCCGATCCCGCAGTTCCGCCAGTCCGCTTCCGTGCCGGAGAACGCCCGCTGGGAGCGGGGCGGCGTCGTCTTCGCCACGCTCGACGTCCCCGGGCCCGACGGCGGCGGCCCGGTGGGGCCCGACCTGGCCTGGATCGACGCCACCTTCGACCGGGCCGGGGCCATCGGCGCCCCCGCCGTGGCGATCATCATGCAGGACGACCCCACCGACGGCAGCTCCGCCAACCTGATGGCCCTGCTGCGGCACCGGGCGGCCGCCTTCCGCCGGCCGGTCCTGCTCGTCCACGGCGACACCCACGTCCACAAGCTCGACCACCCCTGGAAGGACGTGCCCAACCTGACCCGGCTGGAGACGTTCCCCGGCTTCACGCCGACCTGGGTCAGGGCCACCGTCAACCCGGCCAGCCCGGGCGTGTTCAGCTTCGCGACCATCCACGCCTGAGCCGGCGGGCCAGAATCACGGCGTGACGATCAGCCGTCGCGCCTTTCTCGCCGGCGCCTCCGCCGCCGTCCTCGGGGCCTGCTCCCGGTCGCCGTCCCCGACGGCGGCTCCACCCTCGTCGACGGGCACCTCGCCGTCCCCGACCACCGCCCCCGGGCCGGCCGGTCCGGCGGCGTTCGTCGCCCATGGCCCGGCCGGCGGCGGACGGGTGGCGCTCACCTTCCACGGTTCCGGCGACGTCGGGCTGCTCCACGACCTGCTGGCGGCGGCCGTGCGGCTGTCGGTCCCGCTCACGATCTTCGCCGTGGGGTCGTGGCTCGACGAGCATCCCGAGCTGGCCGGGACGATCCTCGGCGGCGGCCACGAGCTGGCCAACCACACCTACACCCATCCGGCGCTGGGGCAGGCCAAGGCGGCGGCGGTGGCCGACGAGATCGTCCGCTGCCGTGACGCCCTCACCCGGCACGCCGGGTCGCCGGGGACGTGGTTCCGGCCCTCGGGCGTCGAGGTTCCGTCACCGCTGATCCTGGCCGAGGCCGGCCGGGCCGGCTACCGCACGGTCGTCGGCTACGACGTCGATCCCCTCGACTACCAGGACCCGCCGGCGGCGGCGATCGCCGAGCGGGTGGCGGCCAAGCTCCACCCCGGCGCCATCGTGAGCCTCCACACCGGCCACGCCAACACGGTGGCCGCCTTCGAGCCGATGGTGGCCGACGCCCGGCGCCGCCAGCTCACGCCCGTCCGCCTCGGCGACCTCCTCCGGTAGCGGCCGCCGACACCAGGAACAGCGCCGTGGCGGTGAGGGCGATGCTGCCGCCGGCGGCGATGTCGAAGACCGCCGACAGGCACAGGCCGGCCACGCCGCTGGCCGCCCCGAAGACGCCGGCCAGGACGGTCATCGGGCCGACCCGGTCGGTCCACCGCCGGGCGGCCAGGGCCGGGACGGTGAGCAGCGCCACGGCCAGCAGCGTGCCGACGGCGGGCACGCACACCACCAGGGCGACGGTCACGACGACGAGGACCAGCGTGTCGAGCCGGCGGACCGGGTAGCCGAGGGCGCCGAGCCCCCCGGGATCGAAGGCGCCGAGGACCAGCTCCTTGTGGAAGGCGGCCACGACGGCGACGAGTGCCGCCCCCACCACCGCCGTGGTGACCAGATCGGCCGGCGACACCGTGACGATGGAGCCGACCAGGAAGGCCGAGAGGTCCTTGGAGGCGCCGGGCTGGGCCGACAGCACCACGACGCCGACGGCGAACGACCCGGCCAGCACGATGCCGACGGCGCTCGAGTCGTCGACCTGGCGCAGCGCCCCGAGGGCCACGATGACGAGCGCCACCGCCACGCCGACCGCCGCGCCGCCGGCGAAGAGGCTGACCCCGAGGAGGGAGCCGACCACCACGCCGGGGAACGTGGCGTGGGACATGGCCACGACGAAGAACGGGAGGCGGCGCAGCAGGACGTGGACGCCGACCACCCCGGCCACCACGCCGACGAGGACGGCCTCCACCAGCGCCAGCCGGAAGAAGTGCTGCCCGAAGGCGTCGACCAGGGCGCTCACGCCGGCCGCCGGCCGGTGCGGAGGCGGCCGAGGACCAGCCGGCCGGCGCCGGCCAGGGCGAAGCCGGCCGTGTAGGCGACGACCACGGTGGCCCCGGCGGCCAGGCGGACGTCGTGGTGGACCGAGGCCTCGTAGCTGGCCGACAGCCCGATCCAGCCGAGGACGGCGGCCACGCCGGCGGCGGCGGCCATGGCCCCGCCGATGCTGCGGGTGAGCAGCCGGCCGGTGGCCGCCGGGGTGACGATGAAGGCCACCACCAGCACGGTGCCGATGGCCCGGACGGCCACCACGACCGTGGCGGCGGTCACGGCGTAGAGCAGGGCGTCGAGGGCCACCACCGGCAGGCCCAGCGCCGCGGCCTGGGTCCGGTCGAGGGCCAGCAGGACCAGCTCCTTGTGCGCCAGGCCCAGCACCAGCAGGCAGAGTCCGCCGATCACGGCCGTCTCGACCACCTCGGCCCGGCCCACGTCGAGGATCCGGCCGAAGAGCAGCGTGCCGAGGTCGGAGGCGTACCCCGAGCGGCGCGACACCACCACCACCCCGACGGCGAAGAACGAGGCGATCGACAGGGCCAGGGCCGAATCGACGTCGACGCGGCGCCGGCCCGACGTCAGCCCCACCAGCAGGGCCACGGTGAGGGCGGCGGCGGCCGCCGCCCCGGGCAGCAGCGGCCAGCCGGCGGCGTAGGCCACGGCGATGCCCGGGAACACGGTGTGCTGCACGGCCTCGGTCACGAAGGCCAGGCGCCGCAGCGCCACGTGGACGCCGACGACGGCGCCGACGACGCCGAGGAGGAGCACCTCGGCCAGGGCCCGGCTCATGAATCCGAGCCGGTAGGGGTCGACGAGGAACCGGCTCACCGGCGGGGTCAGTGGGGCGTGACGAAGGTGCAGTCGCCGGCCAGCACGACGGCGCTGCGCCCGTAGGTCTCGCCCAGCAGTTCGGGGGTCAGGGCCTCGGCGATGGGGGCGAAGGCCACCTGGTGGTGGTTGAGGAGGCAGCCGGTGTCGCAGGCCAGGTGGGCGATGCTCAGATCGTGCGTGGCCATGACCACGGCCACGCCGGCCTTGCGCTGCTCGGCCAGCACGTCGAGGAGCACCTCGGTGGTGGTGGTGTCGACGCCGTTGAACGGCTCGTCGAGCAGCAGCAGCTCCGGCTCCTGGGCCAGTGCCCGGGCCAGCAGCACCCGCTGGCGCTGGCCGCCGGAGAGGATCCCGAACCGGTCGCCGGCCCGGCCGCCCAGCCCCACCCGCTCCAGCGCCAGGGCGGCGGCCGCCCGGTCGGCCCGGCCCGGCCGGCGGATCCAGCCGATGCGGCGGTAGCGGCCCATCAGCACGACCTGGGCCACGGTGACGGGGAACTCGGAGTCGAGGCTCTCGGCCTGCGGCACGTAGGCCACCCGCCCCCGGGCCCGGGCCGGCGTGGTGCCGAGCACCTCCACGGTGCCGGCGGCCGGCTCGACGAGGCCGAGCACCGCCTTGATCAGCGTGCTCTTGCCGGCGCCGTTGGGCCCGATGAGGGCCAGCGACCCGCCGGGCGCGACCTCGCCGGTCACGCCCTCGAGCACCGCCCGGCGGCCGTAGGCCACGCCGAGGCCGGCCAGGCGCAGGGCCGGGCGGGCGCCGGAGGCGTCAGCGGAGGTGGTCAACGATCTCCCTCGTGTTGTGCCGTTCCATCCTCAGGTAGGTGTCGCCGTCGCTGCCGGCAGGCCCGAGCGAGTCGCCGTAGAGGGCGTCGGGGCCGGCCACCACGGCCACACCGGCCTCCCGGCCGATCGCCTCGGCCGTCTTCGGCGGGACCGACGCCTCGGAGAACACCGCCTTGACGCCGGCCTTCCGGATGAGCTTGACGACGCCGGCCACGTCGGCGGCCGACAGCTCGGCCTGGCTGTCGAAGCTGGGGATGACGGCACCGACGAAGTCGAGGCCGTAGCGGGCGACGTAGTAGCCGAAGGCGTCGTGGTTGGTGACGAGCTTCTTGTCGGCCAGCCCGCCGATCTCGGCGGCGATCTCGGCGTCGAGGCGGTCGAGCTCGGCGGCGTAGGCCGCCTCGGCGGCCTCGTAGTCGACCCGGTGGGCGGGATCGGCCCCGGCCAGGGCGGTGGCGATGGTGTGGACCATGACCCTGGCGTTGCGGGGGTCGTGCCAGATGTGGGGATCGCGGTCGGTCCCCGGGCCGCGGCGGAGGGCGATCCCCGTGCTGGCGTCGACGATGGCGCCCTTCGGTTCGGCGTTGCGGATGGTGGCGTCGAACCAGCGTTCCAGCCCGACGCCGTTCTTCACGATGACGGCGGCGGTGGCCAGGCGGGCGACGTCGGCCGGCGAGGGCTCGTAGTCGTGGGGGTCGAGGTTGGGCTTGAGGAGCCCGTACACGTCGACATGGTTCCCCCCGACGGCCCGGGCGAAATCGGCCAGCTGCGTCGTCGTGGCCACCACCGACACCCGGCCGCCGACGCTGCCGCCGGCGGTGGTGGCGCGCCCGCCCCCGCTCCCGCAGGCGGCCGGAACGGCCAGCAGGGCGCTGAGCAGCAGGACGGCGGGGGAGCGACGGCGCATCGGGCCTCGGAGGACGGGCGGCTGGTGATGAGAGTCATTCTCATTCTAGCCCCGTCCGGACCGGCCGGCGAACGGCCTCAGGCTGTTCGGGTGAGGAGGGCGACGGCGAAGCAGGCGACGCCCTCGCCCCGGCCGAGGGCCCCGAGCCCCTCGGCCCGCTTGGCCTTGACGCTGACGGGCGCCCCCATCACGGCCGACAGCCGTTCTCCCATGGCCGCCTTGTGGGGGGCCAGCTTCGGCGCTTCGAGGATCACCGTCGTGTCGGCATTGGCGACCGACCACCCGGCGGCCGCCACGAGTTCGACGACCCGGGCCAGCAGGGTCAGGCTGTCGGCCCCCCGCCAGCGGGAGTCGCTATCGGGGAAGTGGGCGCCGATGTCGCCGAGACCGGCGGCGCCGAGGAGGGCGTCGGCCACGGCGTGGGCCACGACGTCGGCGTCGCTGTGCCCGGCCAGACCCCGCTCGCCGGGCAGGACGACCCCGCCCAGGATCAGCGGCCGCCCCGGGTCGTCGCTCCAGGGATGGACGTCGAAGCCCTGCCCGACCCGGACCTCCACCGGGCTCAGGCCTCCCGCCGGTCGAGCAGCACCTCGGCCCGGACGAGGTCGTCGGGCCCGGTGATCTTCAGGTTGGCCGGGTCGCCCTCGACCACGACGACCGTGCCCCCGATCGCCTCCACCAGGGCGGCGTCGTCGGTGGCGTCGCCGCCGCCGGCATGGGCCCGCCGCAGCACCTCGGCGGCGAAGGCCTGCGGCGTCTGGATGGCCCGCAGCGCCGCCCGGTCGGGGGTCTCGACCACCCGCCCGGCGGCGTCGATCCGCTTGACGGTGTCGGGGACGGGGACGCCGGGGACGGCCCCGTCGGCCCCCGCCCGCACGGCGGCGATGACCCGCTCGAACAGGTCGACGCCGGCCAGCGGCCGGGCGGCGTCGTGGACGACGATGACGGCGGCGTCGCCGGGGACGGCGGCCAGCCCCGCCCGGACCGACTCCGACCGGGTCGCCCCTCCGGCCACCACGGCGGCCGACCCATGCGGCGTCCCGGCTACGAGGCCGGGGCCACCGTTCGTGCCGATCGGGAACGGCCCGTCCCGCCGGAGGTCGACCTGGGCGGCGGGAACGACGGCGACGACACCGTCGCAGGCGGCCGACGCCGCACCCAGCGCCCAGGCGAGGAGCGGGCGCCCGCCGAGGTCGAGGAACTGCTTCGGGACGCCGCCGCCGAAGCGGCTGCCCGACCCGCCGGCCACGACGATCGCCCAGACGTCACCCATCGGCTGGAACCGTAACGGGTTCGGGGCGATGACCTGAGGAGCGGCCCGCCCCATCATTCCGGGCCTCGGCGCAACCGGTTGCGCCGCAGCGGCATCGACGGCCGTCAACGCCTCGGCCGCGCAACCGGTTGCGGGCGGGTCAGGGGTGGGCGAGCGTCAGGAGCCAGTCGCACCAGGCGGCGACGCCGTCGCCCGTCCGGCTGCTGGCCTGGATGACCTCGGCCCGGGGGTTCACGTCGGCCAGGTTGGCCAGGAACCGGTCGAGGTCGAAGTCGAGGTGGGGCAGGAGGTCGATCTTGTTGACGACGACGACCTCGGCGGCCCGGAACATCACCGGGTACTTGAGGGGTTTCTCCTCGCCCTCGGTGATGGCGTAGACCATGGCCCGGGCGTCTTCGCCGACGGCGAACTCGGCCGGGCAGACCAGGTTGCCGACGTTCTCGATGAGCAGCAGGTCGAGGTCGGCCAGCGGCAGGCGGGCCAGGCCGGAGCGGACCATGGTGGCGTCGAGGTGGCACTCGCCGCCGAAGCCCTTGTCGGTGTTGACCAGCGAGACGGCCGCCCCCAGACCCTCGAGCCGGTCGGCGTCGATGCTGGTGGCGATGTCGCCCTCGAGGACGCCGATGCGCACCCGGTCGCGCAGCTCCACCAGCGTCCGGCGCAGGAGCGTCGTCTTGCCCGCCCCGGGCGACGACATCAGGTTGACGGTGCGGACACCGGCCGCCTGCAGATCCCGGCGGTTCTCGTCGGCGACGCGGTCGTTCTCCGACAGGATGTTCTCCAGCACCATGATCCGGGCGGCGCCGGTCTCGGTGTAGCCGCTGTGGTCGCCGACGTCGTGGTCGTGGTCGTGGTCGTGCTCCGTGCCGTCGGGATGGCGGTGGAAGCGGCCCATCAGACGTCGGCGAGTTCGAGGGACACGACGGCGAACTCTTCACCGGTCAGCAGCTCGACGTCGCGGCTGTAGCACTGCCCGCAGGCCGTGATCGGCATGTCGAGCGTGGTCTCGGCGCCGCAGGCCCTGCAGGCCACCGTGGCCGGCACGCTCTCGATCTCCAGCACGCTGCCCTCGAGATCGCTGCCGGTGGTCAACATCTCCCAGGCGAAGGACAGGGCGTCGGGCACGACCTGGCGGAGGTGCCCGATGCGCACCAGCACCTTGGTCACCGTCCGGCCGTCGGCGTGGCGGTTCACCGCCCCGGCGATGGCTTCGGCGACCGACAGTTCGTGCACGCCGGCCAGCTTACGGGCAGTCAGGAGTATTCGCAGCCGTGGGTGTCGTCGCCGTTGCCGGCCAGGCAGTCGTCGAAGCCACCCCCGCCGTCGAGCCGGTCGGGTTCGTCGTCGTCGCTGCCGACGATGACGTCGTCGCCGTCGCCGCCGGCCAGGATGTCCCTGCCGGAGCCGCCCGCCACCGTGTCGTTGCCCGAGTCGCCGGAGAGGGTGTCGCGACCCGGCCCGCCGTCGAGGTCGTCGTCGCCGCCGTCACCCCGCAGCGTGTCGTTCCCCGGCCCGCCGCTGACGGAGTCGTTGCCGCCCTCGCCGCATATGACGTCGTCGCCGCCCTTGCCGTTGATGGTGTCGTCGAAGTCGCTGCCGATGATGACGTCGTCGTTGGCCGTGCCGTCGATGAGGGCGGGGCCGCGCTGGCCGGAGGCGTTGAGCCAGGCGTGGCTGGCCTCCTGCCCGTTGCACAGCCCTTCCACGGCCCGCGCCGGACCCCCGGTGGTGAGTGCCGCTCCGGCCATCAGCGTGGCGACGGCCAGCGTCCGGGACAGGCGTCCCACGCCGACCGGCAAGCCCTTGTGTCGCATCGGTCAACCCCAGCGGTCAATGGCTCCTCCCCGATTTGGCACCTCGGGAGAGAAGCAATATGCCGAAAACTTTCCCAGGAATTTCGGCGTCCCAGCCCTGTGTGGTGAATCCGTTCGATCGTCGACCCTGCCGGGACGGAAGTCAAGCCGGGCTCAAGACGAGCATGAGAACCACATGAATTTCCCGGCGTCGTTGCCTACGCTCGGCGGACGGGCGGCGGCGAGGGAGGAGCCGTGGGGCGGAGGCGTTCGGTCGGGCTGGTGGCCGCCGCGGCGGCGCTGGCGGCGGCCCTGGCCGGAGGCTGCGACCGCAACGCCGCGCCCGGCGGTGGCCCCCGCATCGCCCTGCTGCTGCCGGAGTCGAAGGCGGCCCGCTACGAGGTCAAGGACCGGCCCTACTTCGAGGCCCGGGTCCGGGACCTCTGCGCCCGTTGCCGGGTCACCTACGCCAACGCCGGAGCCGACCCCCACCGCCAGCTGTCCCAGGTCGAAGCGGCGCTGGCCAACCGGGCGGCGGTCGTCGTCCTCGACGCCGTCGACGCCCGGGCCGCCCGGGCGGCCGCCATCCGGGCCGAGGAGGCCGGCGTGCCGCTGGTGGCCTACGACCGGCTGATCGACGACCGCCGCGTCGACTGGTACGTCGGTTTCGACAACGAGGCCGTCGGCCGGCTGCAGGCCCGGTACCTGGCCGGGGCGGTGGCCGGCCGGCCCGGGGCAGTCGTGATGCTGCACGGCGCGGCCAGCGATCCCAACGCCGCCGGGTACCGCCGGGGGGCGGCCGGCGAGTTGCGCCGCCTCGGTGTGCCGGTGGCCGCCGAGCTGTCGGTCGACGGCTGGAACCCCGGCCGGGCCCGGACGGAGATGGCCCGGATCCTGGCCCGGCGGGGTACGGCGGGCATCTCCGGCGTCTACGTGGCCAACGACGCCATGGCCGGGGCGGCGGTCGACGCCTTCGAGGAGGCCGGCGTCCCCGTCCCGCCGGTCACCGGCCAGGACGCCGAACTCGAGGCGCTGCACCGCATCCTCGACGGCCGCCAGGCCATGACCGTCTACAAGCCGCTGCGGGCCGAGGCGGTGGCGGCGGCCGAGGCGGCGGTGGCACTGGCCGGCGGGCGGCGCCCGTCCGGCGCCACCGGCCCGGTGGGGGCGGCCGGCGTCCCCGCCGTCGTCCTCCAGCCGGTGGCCGTGGGGCCCCACGACCTCGGCCGGGTGGTGACGGCCGACCGCTTCTGGCCGGCGGCCGAGGTCTGCGCCGGCCGGCCGCGCCGCTGCGCCGAGGAGGGCCTGTGATCGGCGCCGGCCGCCACCCGGTCCGGCCCCCGGGGCCGCTGTCCCCCGGCCTTCCGGGGCTGGCGGCGGTGTGGATCGTCTTCACGCTGGCCAACCACCGGTTCGTCTCGACGGAGAACCTGTCGGCCCTGGCCGGCCAGGTGGCGCCGCTCATCCTGGTGGCGGCGGGCGTGGTCGTCGTCCTGCTGGCCGGCGAGATCGACCTGTCGGTGGCGGAGGTGGCGGGGCTGGCGGCGACGGTGGCCGCCGTCCTCGCCTTCCGGGACGGGTGGCCGTCGCCGCCGGCGGTGGCGGCCGGCGTGGCGGTCGGCGCCGGCGCCGGCCTCCTCCAGGGGCTGGCCGTCACCCGGCTCGGCGTGCCGTCGTTCGTGGTGACGCTGGCCGGGCTGCTCGTCTGGCAGGGGACGACGCTGGCCCTCCTCGGCGGGTCGGGGAACGTCGACATCCCCCCGGGCGACTGGATGGCCCGCCTGGCCGGCGGCCGGCGGGCGGCGGGGCGTGCCGCTGTCGCTGGCCCTGGCGCTGGCGGTGATGGGCGGCCTGCACACCGTCCTGCGCCGGACCCGCTTCGGACGCCACCTGGTGGCCGTCGGCGGTGACCGCCGGGCGGCGGCCCGGGCCGGCGTCCCCGTCGCCCGCGTCCGGATCTGCGCCTTCGTCCTCGGCTCGTCGCTGGCCGCCCTCGGCGGCATCCTGACCGCCTCCCGGTTGCTGGCCGTCAACCAGACGACGGGGAGCGGGGAGCTGCTGCTCACCGCCCTGGCGGCGGCGGTGATCGGCGGCGCCAGCCTGTTCGGCGGGCGGGGCACGGCCGGCTCGGCCGTCATCGGCGTCCTCGTCCTCGGTTCGCTGGCCAACGGGATGGACCTGCTCGACCTGCCGTCGGCCGCCCGGTTCACCCTGAACGGCACGGTCCTGCTGGCCGCCGCCGCCGTCGACGCCCTGTCCCGGGCCGGGGTCCCGGGGCGGGCGGGGGCCCGGTGACCGTGGCCGCCGCTGCGCCGGTACGCTCGGCCGCTCCCGGAGCGGTGCTGGCCTCGGTGCGGGGGCTGCGGATCTCGCTCGGCCGCCACGCCGTCCTCGACGGGGTGGACCTCGACGTCCGGGCCGGCGAGGTGGTGGCCGTCGTCGGCGAGAACGGCGCCGGCAAGACCACGCTGGTGCGCTGCCTGGCCGGCGAGCTGCGGCCCGACGCCGGTTCCGTCGACCTGCCCGCCGGCCGCCGCGCCCTCGGCGTCGTGTGGCAGGACCTCGCCCTCTGCGACCACCTCGACGCCGTGGCCAACGTCTGGCTCGGCCGGGAGCCGGCCTGGCTCGACGAGGCCCGGCTCGAGACCGGCACCCGCCGCCTGCTCGGCGGGCTCGGCATCGGGCTGGCCGACCTGCGCCGCCCGGTCGGAACGCTGTCGGGCGGCGAGCGGCAGCTGGTGGCGCTGGCCCGGGCGCTGGCCGGCCATCCGGCCCTGTGCCTGCTCGACGAGCCGACCTCGGCCCTCGGCCTGGCCGAGGCCCGCACCGTGGCCGCCGCCGTCGGGGCGGTGCGGGCCCGGGGCGGCGGCGTGCTGCTGGTGACCCACCAGCCGGAGACGGTCAGCGGGCTGGCCGACCGGATCGTGGTGCTGCGCCGGGGCCGGGTGGTGGCCACGGCGGCCGGCGGCGAGCTGCAGGCCGACGACCTCCTGGCGGTCATGGCCGGCGCCGAAGTGGAGAGCACCGCCCGGCGCCAGCTCCGCCGGCTGCGCGACCTCGTCGACCAGCTGGGCCGGGCCCAGGGCCACCCGTCGGCGGCGCTGCCGCTGGTCGTCTCGGCGGCCGGGGCGGCGCTGGGCCACGAGCGCCTCTGCGTCCACCTGCTCGACGAGCCGCCCGACGGCCCGGCCCGGCTGCGGGCCGCCGCCGCCGTGGGGCTGTCGCCGGCCTTCGCCGGGGCGGTGGCCGACCTCGCCCCCGGCGGAGCCGGAGGCCCCGTCGGCCTCGCCGCCGCCACGCAGGCGCCGGCGGTCGTCGAGCGGATCGGCCCGGTGGCGGAGGGCGGTCCGGCCGAGCCGTCGCCCCGGCCCGCCGGCGGCGGCGTCCCGGCGGCGTGGCCCGAGCTCGCGGCGGTGGCGGCGGCCGACGGCATCGTGGCCGCCTGGGCCGTCCCCCTGGTCGGGGCGCGGGGCGTGCTGGGCGTGCTGTCGGGCTACGACACCGTGCCGGGCGCCCCGTCCGAGGACCGGCTGGCGCTGGTGTCGCTCTACGCCGCCCAGGCGGCCATGGCCGTGGAGAGCGACGCCGCCCGGCGCTCCTCCCGCCTGGCCCGGGAGTTCCTGTCCCGCCTGTCCCACGAGCTGCGCACGCCGCTGACCGCCATCCGGGGGTACGCCTCGAGCCTGTGCCAGCCCGACGTCTCCTTCGACGCCGCCACCACCGACCGCTTCCTCGCCAACATCGCCTCGGAGTCGGCCCGGCTCGAGCGCCTGGTGTCGGACCTGCTCGACGCCACCGCCCTCGACTCCGGCGCCCTGCGCCTGCAGTGCGACTGGTGCGACGTCGGCGGCGTCGTCGGGGCGGCGCTGGCCGCCGTGCCGGGGGGCGACTCGGTGGCGGTGGAGGCCAGGCCCGGCCTGCCGGCGGTGTGGGGCGACCACGACCGCCTGTGCCAGGTGGTGGTGAACCTGGTGGAGAACGCCCTGCGCCACACGCCGGCCGGCACGGCCGTGCACGTCCGCCTCGGCGCCCCCGGCCCCGACGTCGTCGAGCTCCGGGTCAGCGACGACGGGCCCGGCCTGTCGCCGGCCTCGGCCGAGGCGCTGTTCCTGCCCTGGCACCGCGGCCCCGAGGGCGGGCGGGCGGACGGCGGGGCGGGGCTCGGCCTGTCGATCGCCCGGGGCATCGTCGACGCCCACGGTGGCTCCGTCACGCTCGAGCCGGCCGCCACCGGAACGACGTTCTGCGTCCGCCTGCCGGTCGAGCCGGGCGAGGGCGCCGGCCGCGCCTGGGAACCAGTGGAGGACGACGTCGATGACCGATGACCGCACCCGCGTCCTGGTGGTGGAGGACGACCGCAACATCGTCGACCTCATCCAGGCCAACCTGGCCGTGCGGGGCTACGCCGTGGCCACCTGCGGCGACGCCGCCAAGGCGGTGTGGACGTTCGAGACCGAAACCCCCGACCTCGTCCTCCTCGACCTGAACCTGCCCAACGGCGACGGGTTCGAGCTGTGCCGGCAGCTCCGGGAGCGCTCGGCGGTCGGCATCATCGTCGTCTCCGCCCGCCGGGGGGAACACGACAAGGTCCGGGCCCTCAACCTCGGCGCCGACGACTACCTCACGAAGCCCTTCGGGGTGGAGGAGCTCCTGGCCCGGATCGGGGCGACGCTGCGCCGCAGCCGGGTGGCGCCGCCGGTGGTGGCCGAGGTGCCGCCCCCCGTCCGGGTCGGGGAGGTCGAGATCGACCTCGTGGCCCGCAGCGTCGTGCGCCGCGGCGTCCTCGTCCACCTGACGCCGACGGAGTTCTCGCTGCTGGCCGAGCTGGCCCGCCAGCCCGGCACGCTGCTGACCCACGCCCATCTGCTGCGCCGGGTGTGGGGGCAGGGCTACGAGACGGAGACGGAGTACGTCCGGGTCTACGTGAAGCGGCTGCGGGCCAAGCTGGAGGGCGACGGCGCCCCGCCGGTGATCATCACCGAGCCCCGGGTGGGGTACCGGCTGGCGCCGGTGCAGGGCTCCGCCGCCCGGTCCTAGACGGTCAGCCGGCCTTCCTGGTGTGCTCCTGGATGGCGTCGCGGACGCGGTCCACCATGGCCACGAACGGGCCGACGATGAGGTTGCCGATGGCGCTCTCCGGGCCCTTGGGGTGGGGGTGCGTCGGGGCGATGGCCTCGGCCGCCAGCACGGCCTGGCCCATCTTGCGCCGCTCGTCGGACGTGACGTCCTTGATCAGGCGGGGGAACACCTCGCGCTCTTCGGCCTCGGCGTGCGACAGCACCGCCTTCTCGAAGCCGGCCAGCTCGGAAGCGAAGGTGGGAGCGCCCGGGCCCTTCTTCTCCAGGTCGGCCAGGACGCCTTTGGCGTCGCCCTCCTCGGCGAGGCGGGCCTGCACGACGTCGTCGGCGCCCTGCCGGCGCAGTACCGGGTAGACGACTTCCTCCTCGGCGGTCTCGTGCACCGCCAGCAGGCGGCGCAGGTCGTCGAAGGGTTCCTGGGCCGCCTCCCCGCTCAGGTTCTTGAGCCGGGCGAAGAGCGCCTTCACCTGTTCGTGCTGGGCCTTCAGCAGATCGACGACGTCCGGCGTGGTGGCGCCGGGCTCGGACATGGCCATCTCGTTCTCCTCTGCGATGCTCGAACGTTCTCCTGACGTGCCTCGCGCCTACCCGCCGGTAGCGAGGGGCCAAACCGGCGGGGGGATACGGTGGGGGCTGCCGATGCCCGACACCTCGACCCCGGCCACGACCTCGACGGCCCGCCAGGAACGCCGCTGGGAATCCCGGCGGGCGCTGATCGTGCGGGCCGCCGTCGACGTCTTCGCCGAGATGGGCCTCGACGGCGCCACGCTCGAGGCCGTGGGCGAGCGGGTGGGCCTGACCAAGGGCAGCCTCTACTACTACGTGAAGAGCAAGGAGGATCTCCTCGGCCACGTCGTGGAGCACGTCGTGCGGGCCCAGCAGCGGGCCATGGCCGAACTGACCCGCGAGGGGATGACGCCCGAGGAGCGGCTGCGGGTCTTCTGCCTCGGCCACCTCCGCAGCCTCTTCGGCGACCCGGCGGGCCGGATCGCCGCCGAGGTCGCCCTGTCGGGCACCCGGGCCGAGTCCGTCCGGTCGGTGTTCCACGACTACATGGCCGGCCTCGACGCCATCCTGCGGGACGGGGTGGCGGCCGGGGCCTTCCGGGCGGTCGACCCGGCGGTGGCCCGCAACTCGGTGCTGGCCGCGCTCAACGCCGTCACGCTGTGGTACGTGCCGGACGGGCCGCTGTCGGTCGACGACATCGGCCGGGAGATCTGCGACCTCGTGATCGGCGGCCTGCGGGGCTGACCGCCGTCCCGATCCGCACTACCGTGGTCGGCCCGGCACCGGCCAGGGCCCGGGGTTATCGTCGTCGCCCGATGGAAGCGACGGCTGACGCAACGACCGCCCCGCCGTTCCTCGACCGGCTCCGGGTCGAGGGGGCGATCTTCCTGCGGGCGGAGTACAGCGAGGGCTGGGCCTACGAGTCGCTGGACGGGCCGACCACGGCCACCTACCTGCGTCCCGGGACGGAGCGGGTGACACTCTTCCACCTCGTGGCCGCCGGCACGTGCTGGGTGGCGCTGGCCGACGGGGAGCGCCACTGGGCCGGGCCCGGCGACATCATCGTCCTGCCCTACGGCGATCAGCACTCGATGGGCGGCACCGAACCGGCCGAGCGGGTGTCGATCACCACGTTCCTCGAGGCCCCGCCGTGGAAGGAGTTCCCGGTCCTGGTCCACGGCGCCGGCGGGCCCCGGACCGACATCGTCTGCGGCTACCTGCGCTGCGACGATCCGCTGTTCGATCCGGCGTTGCGGGCGCTGCCGCCGCTGTTCGTCGTCCGGCCCGACGAGGCGGCGGCCCAGTGGGTGCGGGCCAGCATCGACTACGCCATGCGGTCGTCGCCGATGGCCCGCCACCTGCCGGGCCTGCTGCTCGGGGAGGTGCTGCGCCTCCACCTGGCTTCGGCCCCGGCCGTCGACGGAGGCTGGCTGGCCGCCCTGCGCGACCCGGTGGTGGCCCCGGCGCTGGCGGCGATGCACGCCGAGCCGGCCCGCAAATGGACCGTGCCCGAGCTGGCCGCCCGGGCCGCCGTCTCCCGTTCGCGGCTCGACGCCCGCTTCCGGGAACTGCTGGGCCGGCCCCCGATCCGCTACCTGGCCGACTGGCGGATGCACGTGGCCCGGGACCTGCTGGCCACCACCGAGCTCAGCGTCTTCGCCGTGGCCCGCCGGGTCGGCTACGACTCCGAGGAGGCCTTCAGCCGGGCCTTCAAGCGGGCCCGGGGGAAGCCGCCGTCGGCCTGGCGGGCCGACGGCGGTCGCCACCCGGGCGCGGAGGCGCCTACTTCGTCGTCATGTTCTTGAGGTAGACGCCGGGAACCTTGGCGTAGTCGGCGAAGTAGGGCGGGTAGTTGTCCATCTTCTGGCCCATCCCGGCTTCCTGCATCTGGCGGTCGGGGTCGCCGACGAAGAGGCTGGGGTCGAAGTTGTTGTCGTCGGGCGTGTCCCAGGGGCCGGGGTCGGCGATCTTCTGGTCGGTCACGGCCGACATCAGGAGCCGGAAGAATTCGTGGTGGCCCTTGCTGACCTCGGCCTGGGAGATCTGGTTCCCGTCCATCTGGGCGCCGGGGCCCGACCCCGGGCCCTGGCCGGGATAGCCGTTCATGAAGGTGCAGACCGCCCCGGGACAGGGCGCCTGGCCGCCGAAGGGCGTCACCGTGACCACCATGTCGAGGCTCGGGATGACGTAGATGTGCCGGCCCCGCCAGCCCCAGGAGAAGAACATGTCGTGAGGGGCGCTGGCGATGATCGGGGCATCGATCACCTGGCGCTGGTTGATGGCCGCCGACACGAAGTGCGGGGCGGAGTTGATCCACATGTTGTAACCGAAGCCGGGATTCGGCTCCGTGCCGGTGGCCATCTCCTTGATGAAGCTCTCGTCGACGACCCGCTGGCCCCGGTAGACGCCCTTCTGGAGCATGAGCGTGCCGACGCGCACCATGTCGATCGGGCGGAGGTAGAGGCCCGAGTAGCCATAGGACCAACCGGCCCGGTCCTTGGACCAGTAGTAGTTGCCGTCGAGGATTCCGATCTTGTCGAAGACCTCCCGCTGGGCGAACGTCTGGAACTTCTCGCCCACCGCCTTCTCGATGACGGCCGACATCATGTTGCAGCCGATCTGCGTGTACTGGAACCACGTGCCCGGCGGGTGGACGATCTTGAGGCTCATGAAGGCGTCCACGGTGTCGGGGAGGTTCTCGTCGAGGTCGGTCGCCCAGTGCATCTCGATGCCGGAGGTGTGCTGGAGCAGCTGCCTGACGGTGATGGCCCGGTGGGCGGCGTCGCCCCTGTCGGGGAAGTACTTCCCGACCGTGTCGTTGACGTTGAGCAGGCCCTTGCGGACGGCGGCTCCGGCCACCAGCGTCATCGTCGGCTTGGTGGTCGAGAACATGTGGCTGAGGAACCGTTCCATGACCGGGTCGTAGGCGCCGGTCTTGACGAGACAGTTGAAGCGGTAGACCCGCATGGTGGCCTGGAGCTGGTCGCGGTAGTAGTCGGCGGCGGCCTGGAGCCGGCCGGCGTCGAGGCCCACCTCGTCGGCCTTGGCCTGCTCCCACAGGGCGTCGCCGGGCGGCTCGGTGCAGTTCTTGAACTGGCCGGCGTCGGTCTGGACGGTCGGTACGCCACCCCCGTCGGGATGGAGGGACTTGGTGCTGGCGCCGGCGGTGCTGCCGGCCTGGTTCAGGAAGGATCCTCCGGCCACCGCCAGCAGGCTGGCCAGGCCCAGAGCTAGTCGCTGCGTCCACTTCGGCATGCGCGCTCTCCCCCGTGCAGTGCTGCAGGTGCTATCGGTGATTCCGATAGCGGCGTTCGATGTTGCGGATAGGAGAGTATCCAGCCGTTACCAGCCCCGCCAGGACGGCTACGTTGGCCGCCCGATGAACCTGGCCGTGTGGGTGGAGCGGCACGGGCGCCGGCGGCCCGACGACCCGGCCCTGGCCGACGGCGAGCGGGTCCACGCCGGCTGGGGCGAGTTCGCCGCCCGGACCGCCGGGGCGGCCGCCGGGCTGCAGGGCGAGTTCGGGCTCGAGGCCGGGAGCCGGGTGGCCATCGTGATGCGCAACCGCCCCGAGTATCTCGAGGCCCTCTTCGCCGTGTGGCACGCCGGGCTGGTGGCGGTGCCGGTCAACGCCCGGCTCCACCGCGACGAGATCGCCTACATCCTCGAGGACAGCGGCTCGGCGGCCGTCGTCACCGATGCGGAGCACGCCGGCGACGTCGAGTCGGTCGTCGGTGCCGCCGGTTCCCTGCCGACGGCGGTGGTGGCGCCCGGCGAACGCTGGGACCGGCTCACCGGGTCGTCGCCGGCGCCGCTCGTGGCCCGAATGCCGGAGGACCCGGCCTGGCTCTTCTACACCAGCGGTACCACCGGCCGGCCCAAGGGCGCCACGCTGACCCACCGCAACCTGCTGATGATGTCGCTCAGCTACTTCGCCGACATCGACGCCGTCGGGCCGCGGGACAGCGTCCTCCACGCCGCCCCGATCTCGCACGGCTCGGGGCTCTACGGCCTGCCCCACGTGGCCCGGGGGGCGGTGAGCGTCGTGCCGGCCTCCGGTGGGGTGGACGGCGACGAGATCGCCGCCCTGGTGCGGCGCTGGCCGGGAATGTCGTTCTTCGCCGCTCCCACCATGGTGAAGCGCCTGGCCGGCGACAAGGCCCTCGCCGCCGCCGACCTCTCCTCCCTGAAGACGATCATCTACGGCGGCGCGCCGATGTACCTGGCCGACCTGGACGACGCCCTGGCCGTCTTCGGCCCCCGGCTGGCCCAGATCTACGGCCAGGGCGAGACTCCGATGACGATCACCGCCCTGTCCAAGGCCGACCACGCCGACCGCGACCATCCCCGGTGGCGGGAGCGGATGCAGAGCGTCGGCCTCCCCCGCACCGACGTCGAGGTCCGCGTGGTCGACGGCGACGACGCCGACGTCCCCACCGGCGAGGTCGGCGAGGTGGTCGTCCGGGGCGACGTGGTGATGGCCGGCTACTGGCGGCAGCCCGAGGCCACGGCCGAGGCGCTGCGGGGCGGCTGGCTCCACACCGGCGACGTCGGCCGCTTCGACGCCGACGGGTTCCTCACGCTGGCCGACCGGTCCAAGGACCTGATCATCAGCGGGGGGATGAACATCTACCCCCGGGAGGTCGAGGAGGCGTTGCTGCGCCACCCCGGTGTCCGGGCCGCCGCCGTCGTCGGCCGCCCCGACCCGGAGTGGGGTGAGGCCGTGGTGGCCTTCGTGGTGGCCGCCGACGGCGCCGCCCCCCCGGCTGTCGGGGATCTCGACCGGACGTGCCTCGACCACATCGCCCGGTTCAAGCGCCCGAAGGACTACCGGTTCGTCGACGCCCTGCCGACCAACAACTACGGCAAGGTCGTCAAGCGGGAACTGCGGGAGCGGCTCCGGGCCGAGACGGGAGAGCCGGGCTGACCCCCCGTCCGCACCGCCATTTCCGCGAAAAGGCCTGGTCAGAGCCGTGCGAGCGGGGGGATTTGAACCCCCACCCCCTCTCGGGGACCGGGACCTAAACCCGGCGAATGCCATTCTGAGTGGTCAGGTGGAGAAGGCTTCAGTGCCTCTGACCCGCTCCTTTGTCGATTCGCCGACCGGCTGGTCGGTCCTCGTGACGCTCTGTGTGGTGGTTTTGGGTTGCAAAATGGTTGCAGTCCAGAGGTACACGATCGTTCACTCGGCCGTCGATTGTCGGTTTCTCAGTGCCGACCGTCGAGGAACTTGAGGATGGTGTCGGCGAGAATCGCTGGTTGTTCGATGGGGCTCATGTGGCTGGCTCCGTCGAGGTGCTCGTGGTGGCCGTCGCCGGCGAGGTCGGCGAGGCGGGCCCCGATCTCGGGGGGCACGGACAGGTCGCGGGAGCCGGTGATGGCCAGGACGGGTTGCTTCAGGGCCGCGAGGCCGCCTTCGAGGTCCAGCCCGATGAGGGCCTGCCATGCGTCGGCGTGGACATCGGGATCGGCGGCCAGGAACTGGTCTCTGGTTTCGGCCACCGTGGCCGGGTGGTGGTCGGAAAACTCCGGGGTGAACCAGCGGGTGATCGTCTCGTCGACGACCGCGGTCATGCCGCCGGCCCGGGTCCGGTCGGCCCGGTCGGTCAGCGCGGCGGCGTACTCCTCTGGTGTGCGGGTGATGGAGTTGATCGCCACGACGGCCGACACGAGCCCGGTGTGGCGCTGCGCCAGGGCCAGGGCGACCATGCCGCCCATCGACAGGCCCACGGCGGCCACCGGATCGGCGTCCCGGGCTCGCAGGAGCTCGGCGACGTCGTCGGCCAGCCCTTCGATGGTGAACGGGCCTGCCGGCCGGTCGCTCCCGCCGTGTCCCGTCAGGTCGGGGGCGATGACCCGGTACCGTTCGGCGAGGAGGGGGAGGAGCGGGCGCCAGGAGGCGCCCGACAGGCCGAGCCCATGGAGCAGGACAACGGTCGCGCCAACTCCGGCTTCCTGGAAGCGGATCCTGCGACCGTCGGACAACGTGATCGTCGGCATGACGTCCCTTGTGAGGAGCTGGCGCCCGGCCCGGCTACTTGACGGCGACGTTGGCGCGTTGGCGAGGGGTGGCACCGCTGTGGTCGGGGATTCGGACGACGTCGGAGTTCGGGCGCCGTCGCGCCCGACCGGGCAGTTCGAGGGCGGCGCGGACGAAACGCTGCGCCTCGTAGAGGGACTCCTCGACGCTCAACGGTGACCGCTGCCGGAAGTCGGGCTCGTGGAGACGGACGATGATGGCGTCGATCGCTTCGGCGACGAAGTGGGCGTCGCACTGGCGGGCGCGGCCGGTGTCGATCGCCTCTTCGATGATCTCCTGCATGAGGGCGGCGGCGTAGCGGTAGTGGTCGGCGAGGAGCCGCTGGGCGGAGGGCTGGTGTTCGACGTCCTCGCTGAAGCGGAGTGACATCCGCCGCAGCCCGGTGGCGGCGGCGGCGAAGTACTCCTCGACCCGGTCGAGGGGGTCGTCGATCCCGACGAGGCGGTCGCGGGCTTCCCGGCCCATGCGGTGCATGATCCGGTCGAGCACGACGAGAACGAGCTCGTCCCGGGACGGCGCGATCTCGTAGAACGTCCGACGCGAGGTGCGGAGCCGGGTGGCCAGCGAGGCGATCGAGAGGTGCCGGAACCCCTCGGTGAGGAAGATCTCCTCGAGCTCGTCCATCAGCGTCTCGGCTCGCGGGGAGAGCGAGCTCGGGACGATCCGGCGGGGGCGGAGAATGGTGGCCTTCTGCATCGGGCACTCCCTGTCTGGTACAGAAGTCAAAAGAACTGTACCGGATCCCTTGACGTCTCCTCACGGTACAGCATAGGCTCCAAGTGTACCAGCGAATGTTCCGGACCGGGGGAGGACCGATGGCGTCGCCGGAGTTGCTGTACGAGGTTTCGGACGGGGTGGTGACCCTGACCATCAACCGACCTCCGACCAACGCCCTGACGTTCCCGGTCATCGCCGAGATCTACGAGCTGCTGCTGGCGGTGGCCGCCGACCGGAATGTGCACGTCCTCGTGTTGACCGGCGCGGGCGGCCCGGGGTGCGGCTTCGCGCCTGGCATCGACGTGCGGACGGTCGTGGCCGCCGACGGCGAGGTCGTTCTCACCGACGTGGCGCCCGTCGACCCGGTCACGTTCCGGGTCCCCCGCCTGCTGCACGAGATGCCCCAGGTGACGGTGGCCGCCATCAACGGCTCGGTGGCCGGGGCGGGCCTCGGCTGGGCCTGCGCCTGCGACGTGCGGGTGGCGGCCGCCTCGGCCCGGTTCTGCACGGCCTTCCTCGACCGGGGGGTGGCCGGCGACATGGGCGGCACCTGGAGCCTGCCCCGTCTCGTCGGGGCGGGCCGCGCCAGGGACCTCTATTTCTTCCCGGACCGGTTCGGCGCGGTGGAAGCGGAACGGATCGGCCTGGTGACGAGGGTCTTCGCCGACGAGGAGTTCGAAGTCGGGCTCCAGGAACTCGTCGACCGGCTGGCCGCTGCTTCCCCCGCCGCGCTGCGCATGATGAAGGAGCACTTCGTCGCCGCCGAGCAGGCGGCGCTTGCCGACGTGGTCGACCTGGAGGCGCTGCGGGTGCTGCGGGCGGTCACCACCCCCGACGCCCGGGAGGGCTTCCGGGCCTTCTTCGAGAACCGCACACCTGTCGGCTCGAACGGAGCTCGGCGATGAGGCGGCGCGAAACGCTGGCCGCGGTCTGCGGCGTGGTCATGGCGCTGTCGGCCGCCGGCTGCGGCACGAGGCTGTCGCACGCCGAGATCAGGGCCGATGCGGGTCTTTCCGCGGCGGCGACGAACGCTGCGGCGGTCAGCGGGACAGCGGAGCCCGGCGTGGCGTCCGGCGTCTCCAACGCCTCCGCACCGGCGGCCGCGGCCGACGGAGCCGCCCCGGCGGGGAACACCGTCACGGGTGGGGCTGCCCAGTCGGCCTCGCCGACCGCCGGAGTCGCCGCTCCGGCCCGGTCGACCGGCACCATGGCGCCCGCCACCCGGACCGCTGCTCCGGGCACTACCGGTGGGGCCACCCCCGCCGCCACGGCGTCACAAGCCGCGGCCGCGCCGACGCCGGGCGCTCAGGGGGCGGCAACGGGCGCCCCGACGGCCGGCTGTACGGCCGGGTCCCAGGTTCCGGTCAAGATCGCTTCGATCGGTGCCTATTCCGGGATCCTCGGCCAGATCATCGTGCCCGGACTGCGCGGGCTGCAGGCGTGGGTCACCGCCACCAATGCCCGGGGCGGCCTCGCCTGCCACCCGGTACAGCTGCTTTCGGCCGACGACGGATCCGACCCGGCCCGCAACCAGGCGCTCCACAAGCAGATGGTCGAGAAGGAGGGGGTCGTCGCTTTCGTTTACGACTCGTCTCCCCTCGGCGGCCCGGCCAGCGTGAGCTATGTCGAGTCGAAGCAGGTTCCGGCCATCGGCAACGAAGGCGGGGCCGACTTCATCTACGACTCCCCGATGTATTTCCCGTCGGCGGCCTCGGGTCGCGAGATCTTCGGGATGACGGTCGGTGCCCTGGCCAAGGTGGTGCCGGCCGACCGGAAGAAGCTGGCCATCGTCACCTGCACGGAGGGGAGCCCCTGCACCATCGCCGAGCAGGGCTTCGTCGACGCGGCGGCGAAGGTCGGACTCCAGGTCGTGTACAAGGGCAAGGCGTCGCTCACCCAGCCGGACTTCACCGCCCAGTGCCTGGCGGCCAAGAATGCCGGCGCACAGCTGCTCCTCGGGACCTACACGGCTGAAGGCCAGCGGCGCCTGGCCAAGAACTGCCAGAGCGTCGGGCTGGACGCCATCCAGGCGGTGACCGGCATCCAGGCCAGCCTCGATTTCGCCGGCGATCCGGCCATGGAAGGGGTCGTCATCGCCGAGGCCGCCAGCCCCTGGTTCGACGGGCGTGTCCCCGCCGTGGCCGAGTTCCAGGACAGCCTGAAGCGCTACGCCCCGGACGTGCCCGCCTCGGCCGGATCCATGCGGGGCTGGGTGGCCGCCAAGCACTTCGAGGCCGCCGTCCGGACGCTGCCCCCGGGACCGATCACCAGCGCCGGAGTTCTCACCGGGCTGTACAGCTTGCGCAACGAACGGCTCGGCGGGCTGACCTACCCGTTGAACTCGACCCGAGGCCAGACGGCCGAGCGCAAGGCCTGTGGCTGGCCCATCGTCATCAAGGGGGGAAAGTGGACGACCGCCGGCGACTTCTTCTGCCTCTGATGAACGGGCGGCGGGCCGTACAGGCCGGGGTGGCGGCGATCGTCGCCGGGCTGGCCGTGGCGGCGACCGGCGGCGGTCTGGCCGCCGCGGCCGACACCGGCTACGCCGCTGGGTTCTCCGGAACAGCCAGCGCCAACGGGATCCGGATGACCTTCGACGTCCCCAACACCGCGAGCCGGAACCCGGTGGACGGGGGAGGCCCGACGGCGCAGGCGCACGTGGATTCGCTGGGCAACAGTGCGGCCTTCGCCTCCCATCCCTACCCCGGCGAGCTCCCTCTTTCGGGACCGGGGCTCCTCGCCGGAGCGCTGAAGGACAGCTTCCCGACGCTCGACGCCCCCAACATCCCCGGCTATCCCTTCTACGTCGAGTCGAAGCACCCGCTCGCACCGCACGGAGAGATGACCGGCCCCGGTCAGAGCCTCGAAGCCTCGAGCGACGCGGTGTCGTCGGCCGCCAAGGCGGCATCGGGGTTCGGGTCGGCGTCCGGCTCCGGCGGTTTCGTGCGGTCGGTGGCCACCGTGGGATCGACGGCGGAGAAGGTCGTCGCCCATGCGGAGTCCCGCATGACCAGTTTCGTCCTCGGTCCCTTCCGGCTGGGCGAGGTCGTCTCGACGGCCGAGGCCACCCTGCGCTCCGACGGCTCCATCGATCGGGACGGGCAGATCTCGGTCACGGGGGCGACCGTCGACGGCGTCCCGGTGAGCCTCGGCACCTCCGGCCTCACCGTGGCCGGGACCACCACGCCGATCCCGTCGAGCGAACCGGCGGCGAAGATTCTCGAGCAAGCCGACATCACCGTGGAGCTCGCACCGAAGAAGGTCACCGCAACCTCCGTTGTGGCCCCGGCGGTGCGGATCGTCCAGACCTTCCCCGGGAAGAACGGCCGGATCACCTACCTGATCGGCGCCGCCGCCGCGGCCCTCGACGGGCAGGCGCAACCCCCGCTCGCCTCCGGACCGATCGACCAGAAGCCAGCTCCGGCAACCCCGGACGGCGCCGCCAGCCCCGCCATCCCCGTCGTGCAGCCGGCTTTCACCGTCGCCCCGGATCAGGCTCCGTCCTCGCCGCGGGACCTCCCGGACGGCCCGGGACCGGTCACGGTCGCCCCCGGGTACGGCGAGATCCCGGCGGCCGCCGGAGCGAGCGAACCGGTGCCCGACACGCGGGCGCCGGCGGCTGAGCGCGCACCGGTGGCCCTGGCCCAGCCCTCGGCCGCCACCAGCGGTGAGCGGGTGTTCGACACGTCGGGGCTGTCGCTGGCGGTGCTCGCGGCCGGTGTCGTCGGCCTCGTCATCTCGCAGTTGCAGCGGTTGTTGGGAGTGTCGGCCGCTCGAGCGACCACGAAAGGCAAGGGCTTCTGATGACGTTCAGCCAACTCCTGCGGGCCCAGTGGGATCGTGTCCTGGGCGTCGTGATGAGCATCGCCGGCGTCGGGGCGCTCGTCATCGGCTGGCTCGGAGCGAGCCGCTCCGGCTTCCCGGCCGAGCAGATCCCCTACATCCTCTCCGGTGGCCTCCTCGGCCTGTGCCTGGTCGCCATCGGCACGACCCTGTGGCTGTCGGCCGACCTGCGCGACGAATGGCGCAAGCTCGACGACCTCGACGAACGGCTGGAAGAGAACACTGCGGCGCTGAAGGGACGGGAGACCGGCGAGACGGCCGATCTGCGGACATCGTCGCTCGAAGGAGACCTCGCCCACCTCGCCCAGGTCCAGCAGGTGGCCCGGTGATCGTCGTGCTCGATCCGCTCCCGGCTGAACCGTGGGGCCGGCAGCAGGTCGTCGGGGTGGCCTGCGCCGATGTGATCGGGGTCCTGACGGTGCTGGCGAGCTGGTACGGGGCGAGCGGCAGCGGCCGCTCGTCGGCCCAGACGAACTGGATCACCCTCGGAGTCGCCGGCGCGGTGCTGGTCGCCGCGGCCAACGGATTGTGGCTGCTCGCCGGCCGACGCGCCGTTGTCCGCCGGATCGGCGGGGTGGTGGACGGAACCGCCCCCCGCCTCGGCTCAACTGAAGCCCGGGGCTTCGCCGTCGACGCCGGCGAACGCCTCCTGCCCGTCGCCACCGACTCGATGCGGTGGTACCACCGCCCGGACTGCCCGCTCACCGCCGGGAAGCGTGTCACGCCGTCGACGGTCGAGTCGCACACCGGCGCCGGCCGGGCCGCCTGCGGAGTGTGCGCCCCATGACCGAGTACATGCCCTTCCTGGTGGTCGGCCTCACGACCGGCGCCCTCTACGGTCTGGCGGCCCTCGGCCTGGCCCTCACCTACCGCACCTCGGGGGTGTTCAACCTCGCCCACGGCGCGATCGCCGCCGCCGGTGCCTACCTCTACTACCAGCTCTACGTCATGAGCGGCTGGCCGTGGCCGCTCGCCATGGCGGTCGCCTTGGTCGTCTGCGGCCCCGTCATGGGCATCGTGGTCGAAGGGGTCATGCGCCACCTCGTCCGCAAGCAGCTGGCCACGATCGTCGTCGGCACCGTCGGGCTGCTCCTGCTGATCCTCGGCGCGCTGTTCGTCAAGTTCGGGCCGGTCAACCGGGCGTTCCCCGACTTCCTGTCCGACGTCGTGCCCGGGGGTTTCACCTTCGGATCGGTCTTCGTCCGCTGGGCGCAGGTCGTGACGTTCGCCGTGTCCCTCGTCGGCGCACTGGGCCTCTACGCCGTCCTGCGCTTCACCCGGACGGGTGTGGCGATGCGGGCCGTGGTCGACAACGCCGAGCTCCTCGGCTTGGCGGCCATCAACCCCGTCCGGATGCGGCGGGTGTCCTGGTCGCTGGGCTGCACCTTCGCCACGCTCTCGGGCATCCTGCTGGCGCCGAAGGTGGGGCTCGACGCCACCCTCCTCATCCTGCTGGTCGTCTACTCCTTCGGGGCGGTGGCCATCGGCCGTTTCTCCAGCCTGCCGCTCACCTTCGTCGGCGGGCTGGTGATCGGCCTGCTCGAATCGCTGTCGACGAAGGTGTTCACCGTTCCGCCCCTCAACGGCATCCCGCCGGCCATCCCGTTCCTCGTCCTCATCGCCGTCCTCCTCGTGACCCCCGCCCGCCACCTGCCGAGTCACATCGGCCGGAGCAGCGCCATCATCCGGGAGCGGCGGATGAGCCTGTCCCGCCGCGCCCGGGTGGCGGGCGCCGTCACCACGCTCGCCGCCTTGCTGGCCGTGCCGACGTTCGCCGAACAGCGGCTCCTGCTGTACTCCACGGCGCTGACCTACACGATCATGTTCCTCTCCCTCGGGCTGCTCGTCCGCCTCTCCGGTCAGCTCTCCCTGTGCCACGCCGCCTTCTTCGCCCTTGGCGCCACGACCTTCTTCCACCTCGCTCACGACGCCCACCTGCCCTGGCTGCTGGCCGTCGTCGGGGCCGGCCTCGTCACGGTGCCCCTCGGCCTGATCCTGGCCCTGCCCGCCACCCGCGTCTCGGGGATCTACCTGGCCCTCGTCACCTTCGGCTTCGGTGTCCTCATGCAGAACGTCGTGTTCGGGAGCTGGATCATGTGGGGCCACCACGACCTCGCCCGCGGCGCCCGCCCCAAGCTGGGCTGGCTCGACGGGCGGAACGACCAGACGATGTACTTCATCACGCTGGCCATGGCGGTGGCCGCGGTCCTGCTCGTCACGGTGATCACCCGCAGCCGACTGGGCCGGCTCCTGCGGGCCATGGCCGACTCGCCGCTGTCCCTCACCACCAACGGGCTCGGGGTGAACATCACCAAGGTGCTCGTGTTCTGCGTATCGGCGTTCCTGGCCGGCATCGCCGGCTCGCTCTACGTCGTCAACGTCCAGGCGGTGAGCCGGGGCGCCGGCTTCAGCCCGTTCGATTCGCTCACCTGGCTCGGCCTCCTGGTGATGGTGGCCGGCGCCGGCCTCGTCCCCTCCGCGCTCCTGGCCGGGCTCCTGCTCGTGGTCGTGCCCGGCTACCTGACCGGCCTGACGGTCGAGTGGCAGACCCTGATCTTCGGCGCCGGGGCGCTGGCCGCCGTTCTGCTGTCCGAGACCGACCTGTCGGGCTGGCTCGGCAGCCGGGAGCGGGTGTCGAAGTCCCGCAGTCCGCTGCGGACCCGGGCCTGGGCGGGTCCTCCCGGAGGGCGTCTCGCCCCGGCCGAACCGGTGGCGTCATGAGCCCTGGCGTCATGAGCACCGGGACCACCCCGGCACCGGGCCTCGAGATCCGGGACATCACCGTCCGATTCGGCGGGAACACCGCCGTCGACGGCGTGAGCCTCAGCGCTCCGCCGGGGCGGATCACCGGCCTGATCGGGCCCAACGGCGCCGGCAAGACGACGATCTTCAACACCTGCAGCGGGCTCCTGCAGCCCAACGCCGGCACCGTCAACCTCTTCGGACGGGACGTCACCGGCGTGCGGCCGGCGGCCCGGGCCCGGCGCGGTCTCGGCCGCACGTTCCAGCGGCTCGAGCTGTGCGACTCGATGTCCGTGGCCGACAACGTGGCGCTGGGCGTGGAGTCCGGACTGGCGGGCGATCGTCCGCTGCGCCATCTGGCGTCGACCGCCCGGCAGCGCCGGCAGATCGCCTCCGCCGTCGCCGACGCCCTGGCGCTGTGCGGGCTGGACGGCGACCGGAACCGGACGGTCGGCCTCCTGTCCACCGGCCGGCGGCGCCTCGTCGAACTGGCCCGGGTCGTGGCCGGCGGCTATCCGCTGCTCCTCCTCGACGAGCCGTCGTCGGGCCTCGACACGGCCGAGACCGACGGCTTCGGCCGGATCCTGCGCCAGATCGTCGCCCGCGGCACCGGGATCCTGCTGGTGGAGCACGACATGGTGCTGGTCATGGACATCTGCGACTACCTCTACGTCGTCGACTTCGGAACGCTCATCTTCGAGGGGACCCCGGCGGAGACCCAGGCCAGCGACATCGTCCGGGCCGCCTACCTCGGCGCCGACCAGGAGGGAAGCTGATGTTCCGGCTCGAGAACGTCACCGCCGGCTACGGGGCGAGCATCGTGCTGCGGGACGTGTCCCTGGCCGTTCCGGACGGGTCGGTCGCGGCCCTCGTCGGCCCCAACGGAGCGGGCAAGACGACGCTGCTACGCGTCGCGTCGGGCCTGATGCCGCCTCGCCGGGGCCGGGTCACGCTGGACGGGACGGTGCTGACGGGCCAGGCCTCGTACCAGGCCGCCGCCCAGGGTGTCTGCCACGTGCCCGAGGGCCGGGGTATCTTCCGCAGCCTGACCGTGCGGGAGAACCTGATGCTCTTCAGCGCTGCGGGCACCGAAGGCCGGGGGCTCGAACGGGCGGTCGAGGCCTTTCCGAAGCTCGGTCAGCGGCTCAGCCAGGTTGCGGGCACGATGAGCGGTGGCGAACAGCAGATGGTCGCCCTCGCCCGGGCCTACATCGGCTCCCCCCGGGTCATCCTCCTCGACGAGGTGTCGATGGGGCTGGCCCCGAAACTCGTCGACGAGATCTTCGTGTTCCTCGAACGACTCAAGGCGGAACGCATCTCGCTCCTGATCGTGGAGCAGTACGTCAGCCGGGTCCTCGCCATCGCCGACTACGCCTACGTCCTGACCCGCGGGACCATCGACTTCGCCGGTGACCCCAGCGAACTCGAGCAGGAAGACGTCTTCGGGCGCTACCTGGGGATCGCCGTATGAGCGGCACTGTGGATCGCACCATGGTCGACGGCGTGCCGGTTCCCACCGGGCACCTGATCGACGGCCGCCGGGTGGCCGCCGGCGCACCGATCCCGGTCCACTCGCCCATCGACGGGGAGCTCCTCGGCCATGTGCCCGACGGCGGCCCGGCCGAGGTGGCGGCAGCGATCGAAGCTGGCCGGCGCGCCTTTCCCGCCTGGGCCGACCTCGGGCCCGACGGCCGGTGCACCGTCCTGCACCACTTCGCCGACGCCATCTCCGACCACGCCGCCGCACTGTCCGCCGTCGAGACGGCGGACAACGGCGCGCTGCCGATGGTCGCCGAGCACGTCTTCGTGCCCCGCAGCGCCCAGGGCATCCGTTCCTATGCCGACTGGGCGTGCGAACTCAACCGGGAAGTCCTCGCCGGGCCCGTCGTCGACAACCACATCCGCTACGAGCCGGCCGGGGTGGCGGCCCTCATCGTTCCCTGGAACGCACCGCTCATGCTCGGGGCCGGCAAAGTCGCCGCCGCGCTGGCGGCGGGCGACACCGTCGTCCTCAAGCCGCCGGAATGGGCGCCGCTCAGCCTCTCGCTGCTCGGCGAGATCGCCGTCGATGCCGGGGTTCCGGCCGGCGTCTTCAACATCGTCCACGGCTACGGGGAAACGGCCGGGGCGGCGCTGTCGGCCCACCCGGGCGTCGACCGGCTCAGTTTCACCGGATCGCCCGAGGCGGCCCGGCTCATCACCGCCGCCTCCGCTCCGAACCTCACCCCGCTCAGCTTCGAGCTCGGGGGGAAGTCGCCGTTCGTGGTGCTCGACGACGCCGACCTCGACCTCGCCGCCGGCCTGGCCGTCGCCCAGTTCGCCAACGCCGGCCAGGCCTGTGTGGCCGGCACCCGGCTCCTCGTCCACGAGGCCGTGGCCGAGGAGTTCATGGAACGTGTCCTGGCGAAGCTCCCGACGATGAAGGTCGGCGATCCCCGCACGGCGGGCACCATGGTCGGGCCGCTCATCCATCCCGACCACGCCGCCCGGGTCAAAGGGTTCGTCGACCGGGCACTGGCCAACGGCGCCCGCCCACTGGCCGGCGGGGGAGCGCACCCGCAGGGCCCGCTCTACTTCGAGCCGACGATCCTCACCGACGTGAAACCCGACGCCGAGATCGTCCAGGCCGAGGTGTTCGGCCCGGTCCTCACCTTCCAGACGTTCGGCAACGACGCCGAACTCATCGAGCTGGCCAACGCCACGCAATACGGCCTGGCGGCGTCGATCTTCACCGCCGACGAGCCTCGCGCCCTCCGTCTGGCCGCCCAGACCATCGCCGGAACGGTGTGGGTCAACTGCTTCTACGAGCGGGACCTCGAGGCGCCTTTCGGTGGCGCCCGCACCTCCGGCGTCGGCCGCGAAGGGGGCAGGTGGAGCTTCGACTTCTTCGCCGAAATCAAGAACGTCGCCGTGCGGCGCGGCTCGTTCTCAAGTTGATGGGAACCCCGGCGCCCGAAAGCGAGGTCGACCTCTGGTCCGACGAATCGCTCCACGATCCCTGGCCCGGCTACCGGGCGATCCGGGACGCGGCCCCGGTCGTGCAGCTGAGCAGGCACGGGCTGTACGCCATCGGCCGCTACGCCGACGTGAAGCGGGCGCTGCGGGACTGGGAGACTTTCACGTCGGCGCAGGGCGTCAGCTTCAACGATTTCGCCAACCGCGCCAGCCCCGGCACCGCCCCCTCGTCCGACCCCCCGGAGCACACGCAGATCCGCGGCGCGATGCTGCAGCGGCTCAAGCTGTCCGAGATCAGGGGGCTCCAGGACCGCCTCCAGGCCAAAGCCGACCGGCTCGTGGCCGAGCTGCTCGAGCGGCGGTCCTTCGACGCCGTCCCCGACGTCGCCCAACGCTTCGTGGTGGAGTCGGTCGGCGAGCTCGTCGGGATCTCGGGCGAGGTGCTCGAGCGTTTCGGCCGGGGCGGACACGACATCTTCAACATCATCGGGCCGGACAACGAGCACCTCCAGACGTCGTTGCCCGGCGCGGTCGAACTGCTGCAGCTCACCCACTCGCTGACCAAGGCCGACATGGTCCCGGGCGGGATGGGGTGGGACCTCTTCGAAGCCGAAGAGCGGGGGCTGGTCCCGCCGAACAGCTCGGGCAACCTGATCTTCAACTACCTCGGCCCCGGGTTCGACACGACCATCGGCGGGCTCGGCAGCACGATCTGGCGGCTGGCCACCCATCAGGAGCAGTGGGAACGCCTGCGGAAGGACCCCGCGCTCGCCCCAGCCGCCTTCAACGAAGGGCTGCGGCTGGAGTCACCCATCAACCTCTGGTCAAGGGTTTGCCGCAACGGGGCCGACGTCGACGGGGTCGAGATCCCCGCCGGGGCGCGCGTCGCCATCCTGCTCGGGGCGGCCAACCGGGACGAGCGGCACTACGACGACCCGGACACCTTCGACATCGACCGCAACCCACAGGATCACCTGGCGTTCGGATCGGGCATCCACCTCTGCGTCGGCGCGCCGCTGGCCCGGGCCCAGGGCACCGCCCTGCTCACGGCGCTGGCCCGGCAGGCGACCGTCCTCGAATGCGGTGAGCCCGTCCGGCGCCTCAACAACATCACCCGAGCGCTCGGCTCGCTTCCGACCGAGCTGCGCTGACACGACGAGCGGGGGAGACATGTGGCGAGAACGTTCCGACGGGCCGGTCCTGGTGGGGAGCCGCTGCTCGGCCTGCGGTTTGAGCACCTTTCCCGAGCGGGCGTTCTGCCGCCGGTGCTGGGCTGACTCCATGGAGCCGGTCGAGCTGTCCCGCACCGGCCGGCTGTACACCTGGACGACGGTGCACGCCGCCCAGCCCGGCTACCGGACGCCCTACGTCCTGGGGTACGTCGATCTCCCCGAAGGTGTCCGGGTGCTGGCGCCCCTCGACGTGGCGGAAGCCGACCTCCGGGTCGGCTTGGCGCTGACGCTGTGCCTCGGCCCGGTGCGGTACGAGGACGACGGCACCGACGTGACCGGCTACCGCTTCCAGACGGTGGCGGCGTGACCGCCCGGCCCGTCTACGTGCGGGGCGTCGGCATGACGCAGTTCACCTTCCACCGCACCTCCACCGTCGAGCAGCTCGGCCAGGACGCCGTCCGGACGGCGGTCGACGACTCCGGCCTGGCGCCGGCGGCGATCGGCGAAGTGTTCTGCGGAACCGTGTTGAGCCCGTCCGGCACCGGGCAACGGGTCCTGCGCGACCTCGGGCTGACCGGCCCCCCGGTCACGAACGTCGAGAACGCCTGCTCGAGCGGCGCGTCGGCCTTCCGGCTGGCGGTGCGGGCCGTGGCCTGCGGCGCCGTCGACACCGCCCTGGCGTTCGGCGTCGAGCATCTGAGCAGCCTCGGTCCCGGCACCCTCCCCCTGCCCAAGGATCTGGAGGCGACGATCGGTCTCACCCCTCCGGCCTTGTACGCGCTGCGGGCCCGTGCCTACTTCGAAGCCACTGGCGCCGACGCCAAGCACCTGGCGATGGTGTCGGTCAAGGCCCGGCGCCACGGTGCCCTCAACCCCTACGCCCACCTGCGGGAGACCGTCACCCTCGACGACGTGCTCGGAGCCCGCATGATCGCCGATCCGCTGACCCGGCTGATGTGCTGCCCGGCCTCCGACGGGGCGGCGGCCGCGGTCGTGTCCGCCGAGCCGGGGCCGGGGGAGCCGATCACCGTCGCCGCGTCGGTGCTGTGCTCGGGTATCGAAGAAGATCAGGGCCGCGACATGGCCTGGAGCGAGACCACGGCCCGAGCCGCCGCCGAGGCCTACGCCACCTCGGGCCTCGGCCCGGCCGACGTCGACCTGGCCGAGATCCACGACGCCTTCGCCATCAACGAGCTGATGTACTACGAGGCTCTGGGCTTCTGTGACCGGGGCGGGGCGGCATCGCTGCTGGAGAGCGAGCAGACGAGCCTCGGCGGGCGGATCCCCGTCAACCCGTCCGGAGGCCTGCTCTGCCGGGGTCATCCGGCCGGGGCCACCGGCGTGGCCCAGATCTGCGAGGCGGTCTGGCAGCTGCGGGGCACCGCCCGCCACCGGCAGGTTGAGGGGGCCCGCGTCGCCCTCACCCACACCACCGGCGGTGGCGTCTCCGGCCTCGACCATGTCGCCTGCGCCATCCACCTCCTGCGAAAGGAACGGTCATGAGCCGAGGTCCGCTGGCCGGCATCACGGTGCTGGACCTGACCCACTACCTGGCGGGCCCGTTCGGGACGCAGCTGCTCGGCGATCTGGGCGCCCGGGTCATCAAGATCGAACCGCCGGCCGGGGACCTCACCCGGACCGTCCCGCCCTACTTCGTCGACGGCGAGAGCGCCTACTACCTCTCGACGAACCGCAACAAGGAGTCGGTCGTCCTCGACCTCAAAGCCGAGGAAGGGCGCAACGTCATCCGCGCCATGGTCCCGCATGTCGACCTCGTCTTCGAGAGCAACCGGCCGGAGGTCCTGGAGCGCCTCGGTCTCGCCTACGACGCGCTGGCCGCCCTCAACCCGGCGATCGTCATGGTCTCGATCACCGGATTCGGGAAGGACGGGCCCTACGCCGACCGGCCCGCCTACGACGCCATCGTCCAGGCGCTGTCCGGGGTCATGTCCCTGACCGGCGAGATCGGGCAGTCACCCGTCCGCACCGGCGTGCCGATCGGTGACCTGGCCGGCGGTCTCTACGGCGTGATCGGCGGGCTGGCGGCGCTCCACGAAGCCCGCACCACCGGCGTCGGCCGCCACGTCGACGTCTCGATGCTCGACGGACAGGTCTCCCTGCTCAGCTACCTCGGCTCCTACTTCCTGGCCTCCGGGGACGTGCCGCCGCCGCAGGGCCGAGGCCATCTGAGCAACCCGGCCTACCGCTCGTTCGAAGCCGCCGACGGCCAGTTCGTGATGGTGTGCGCCAACACGCAGAAGCAGTGGGAAGGCCTCTGCCGGGCCCTGGGGATCGACGATGTGGCCCTGGGTGATCCCCGCTTCGCCACCCTCGCCGACCGGAACGAGCACCGGGAGGAGGTGTGGGCGCTCGTCGAACCGGCCTTCCGGACGCGACCGGTGGCGGACTGGCTCGAGCCGCTCCGGACCCACGACGTCCCGTTCGCGCCGCTGCAGACGGTCGACCAGGCGCTGGCCGACCCCCAGGTGCGCCACCGCGACATGGTGCTGTCCTTCCCGGGCCAGGGCTGCGACCTGATCGGCAATCCGGTCAAGGTGCTCGGCAACGACCGCGACGACCATGCCTGGCCTCCCCGGCTCGGCGAGCACACCGCCGCCGTGCTCGAGGAGTTCGGCCCGGTGCTCGAGTTCGGGCAGGCCCGGTGAGCGCCCGGATGCAGGGCAAGGTCGCCCTCATCTCCGGCGGGGCCCGGGGCCAGGGGGCCAGCCACGCCCGCCTGCTCGCCGAGCACGGCGCGGCCGTGGTCCTCGGCGACATCCTCGACGACGAAGGGGAGGAGACGGCGGCCCGGCTGGTCAAGGACGGGTTCGACGCCGCCTACGTCCACCTCGACGTCACCCGCTCAGCCGACTGGCAGGCGGCGGTGACCTCGGTCGAGACCCGCTTCGGTGGGCTCGACGTCGTCGTCAACAACGCCGGTGTCGCCAGCATCGCCAGCGTCGAGGACGAGACCGACGAGGGGTGGTCGCGGGTGGTGGCGATCAACCAGACCGGCGTATTTCTCGGCATGAAGCACACCGCCCCGGCACTACGCCGGCGCGGCCGGGGGTCGGTCGTCAACACGTCGTCCACACTCGGCATCACCGCCACCCCGATGTCCTTCGCCTACCACGCCACGAAGGCGGCCATCCTGCACATGACCCGCAGCGCGGCGCTGACGCTCGCCCCGACGATCCGGGTCAACTGCATCGTGCCGGGGCTCGTCCAGACCGAGTTCATCGCCGGCCTCGACGACGCCGCGCTCGAGCGGCGCGTGCGCACCTACCCCCTCGGCCGGGTCGCCCAGCCGGAGGAGATCTCGGCGGCGGTGCTGTTCCTGGCCTCCGACGAGTCGTCCTACATCACCGGCAGCCCCATCTATCTCGACGGCGGCGTGCTCAGCGGCTTCGCCGGCTTCGGACCGGAGGCAGAGCAATGATCCCCCTCGGCGACGAGTACGACCCGCTGGCCGACGACGGGCCCGCGCTGCTCTACGGCTGGTTCGCCCGGTCGCGGCGCGAGGAACCGGTCTTCTACTCGAAAGCCCTCGACTGCTGGATCGTCACCCGCCACGACGACGTCCACGAGGTCCTCACCAACTCGTCCGCCTATTCGGCCACCGTGTCGACAGCCCCGATCCAGCCCATCAGCCCGGAGGCGCTGGCCGTCCTCGTCTCCGGCGGCTGGAAACACAAGTCGATCTTCTCCACCGACGGAACCGAACACCACCGCTTCCGGACCCTGATCCAGCGGGTGTTCACCCCCAAGCGCGTCGCCGACTTCGAGCCGTTCGTGGCCCAGCAGGTGGAGGCGGCCTGTGACCGGATGGAACAGGCCGACCCGGTCGACGTCATCGCCGAGCTCTGCTATCCGATCCCGGGCCTCACGATCCTCGAGCTGCTCGGCTTCCCCCTCGACTACCTCGAGGAGATGAAGGTCGGCGCCACGGCCCGCAAGAAGTTCATCGCCGGCCGCCTCGACGCCGAGGAGCAGGTCGCCGTGGCCCACGGACTCGTCGACTCCTGGCGGTTCGCCTCCAAGCTGGTGACCGAACGGGTCAGCGACCCCCGCGACGACCTCATGAGCGACCTGCTGGCCGTCCGCAACGGCGACGACACGGTCCTCACCCTCGACGAGCTCACCAGCATGCTGCTCACGTTCTTCAGCGCCGGCCACGAGACCTCGACCTACATGATGGCCAACGCCCTCCTCCACCTGCTGTCCGACCGGGACATGTGGACGGCGCTGTGCGCTGACCCGGGGCTGGCCGACAACGCCGCCGAAGAGGCACTGCGGTTCGACGCGCCGCTCTTCGAATGGCGGCGGCTGACCACGGTGGAGACGACGCTGGGCGGAGTGACCATCCCGGCCGGCCAGAACGTCTTTGCCATCCTCGGCTCGGCGAACCGGGACCCGGACCTCTTCCCCGACCCGGACCGGTTCGACATCCACCGAGCCGGGGCCCGCAACCACTTCGCCTTCGGCAAAGGCATCCACTACTGCGTGGGCGCGCCGCTAGCCCGGCTGGAGGCCCGGATCACACTCCAGGGCCTCTGCCGGCGATTCCCGGACCTTCGCCTGGCCGAAGACCGTGGGCTCGACTACGTTCCCAACACTCTGGCCCACGGCCCTGAGGCGCTGTGGGTGACGACCGGACGCCGCTCGTGAGTGCCGACCCGGGACCGACGATCGCCGTCGTCGGCGCGGGCATGGGCGGACTGACCGCGGCGGCCGCCCTCGCGTCGGTCGGCTGCCAGGTGCAGGTGTTCGAACAGGCCCCGGCCTTCGCCCGGGTCGGCGCCGGCATCCAACTCGGCGCCAACGGCGCGCGGACGATCGCGCCATTCGGGATCGTGCCCGCCCTGCGGGAACTCACCTCACCCATGGAAACCGTCCAGTACCGCACCGCCGACACGGACGAGCTCCTCACCGAACTGCCCGGCGGCGAAGCCCACGAAGCGGCCTACGGCGCGCCGTTCCTCCAGCTCCACCGCGGGGACCTCCACGCTCACCTGACCACGATGGTGTCGCCGGAATCCGTCCACCTCGGCAAGCGCCTCCGCGATCTGCGGCACGCAGCGGAGGATGTCGAGCTGGTCTTCGAGGACGGCACGTCATTCCGGGCCGACGGTGTCGTCGGCGCCGACGGGCTCCACTCCCGGGTCCTCGAGATCCTCTTCGGCGCCACACCTGCCCGGTACTCCGGCAAGGTCGCCTACCGCACGGTGTTCCCCGTCTCGCTCCTCCCGGCCGGGACCGTCCAACGCACCACCAAATGGGTCGGCCCGGACCGCCACATCGTGATCTACACCATCACCCGGGGAGAGGAGGTCTACTTCGTCACCAGCGTGCCCGAGTCCGACCCGGCCGGCGATTCCTGGTCGGCCAAGGGGGACATGGGCACTCTGCGCCAGTCCTTCGAGGGCTTCCCGGAAACGGTCCAGATCGTGCTCAAGGGCTGTCCCGAAGTGTGGCGCTGGGGGATCTACGTCCGTGACCCCCTGCCGCGTTGGGTCGACGGCCCGGTGGCCCTCCTCGGCGACGCCTGCCATCCGATGACGCCCTGGATGGCCCAGGGTGCCGGCATGGCCATGGAAGACGCCGTCGTCCTCGCCCGCTGCGTCGCCGGAGGCGGCCCGCTGGCCCAGGCCATGGAGCGTTACGAACGGACCCGCCACGAGCGCGCCAGCCGGGTCCAGGTCACCTCGGCGACGAACCCGCTCATGGGCAAGGACGACCTCACCTGGCTCTACGGCTACGACGCCTGGACCGTCCCGCTGGCCGACGAGGGAAGTCACCATGCCGCCCGGTGACGGCCAGGCCGTCCCCACGGTCGACGCTCCCCGTTCCGTCGACATCCCCGAACTCGAGGCCCGCCTCCACCAACTCCTGCCCGTCTACGAGTACATCGGCCTGCGCATCGAGAGCCTCGGTGAGGTCCTCGCCTGCACCGTTCCGCTGACCGAGGCGAACGCCAACCACCTGGGCGCCATCCACGCCGCCGTGCAGTTCGCGGCGGCCGAGGCCCTCGGTGGGATCGCCTACTTCGCCCATCCCGAGTGGGGCGAGTGCTGGATCGCGGTACGCGACGTCAGCATCGCCTTCAAGCGCGTGGCCCGGACGTCGTTGCGGGCCGAGGCGGTGTTCGACACCGCCATGGCGACCGACGTCGCCGCCAAACTCGCCGCTCACGGACGGGCCGACTACGAGCTCGACATGATGCTCCGCAACACCGGCGGCGAAGTGGTCACGACCGCCGTCGGGCACTACGTCCTCCGCCGTCCTCGCTGACCACTTGCGACGCGCCTTTAACCCTGCAAATTCGGGCTCCGGCTTCTCCTCGCGCCGACGGGATAATTCCGTCCCGACCGAGCGGTTCGGGCACGTGGTCAGGTGCCGAGAATCAGCCGAGCCCCTGTGGCGGCAGCTTCGACATCGTCGGACGGAAGGACGTGCTGGTAGATGGCCATGGTTATCGTCGGTGATGCATGTCCGATCCGCTGGCTGACGACCTTGATCGGCTGGCCCGCCTTGATGAGGGCCGTGGCGTAGGAATGTCGCACGTCGTGGAGACGGATCGGTGGGAGACCGGAGGACGCCGTGTGGCGCCGGAAGTACTGGGAGAGCCGCTGGGGGTGGATCTCCGTCCCGTCCTCCCGGGTGAAGACGAGCCCGGTGTCGGTCCACGCCGGGCCCCACGCCAGCCGTTCTTCGAGCTGGCGGGCACGGTGCTCGCGGAGCACGGCGACGGTGGCGGGGTCGAGGGCGACGGTGCGGTTGCCTCGTTCCGTCTTCGGGGTACCGACGGCGACTTCGTAGTCCACTGACACCCGGGTCTGGCGTACCGCGAGGAATCCATCGTCGAGGTCGACGTCGAGCCACCGGAGGCCGAGGAGTTCACCGCGGCGCATGCCGGTCGTGGCCAGTAGTTGCCAGGCGGCAACGAGGCGGTCCGTCCGCACGTGGTCGAGGAAGGCCCGCAGCTGTTCGGCCGTCCAGATCCGCATCTCGGGGGAGGCGCCCTTGGGCGGGTCGGCGAGGGCGGCGGGGTTGCGGGCGATCCGGCCCCACCGGACGGCGTCGTCGAGCGCCTTGTGCAGAGTCCCGTGAATGTTGCGGACGGTCTTGGGGGACAGCCCTCTATCGCCGTTGCAGCGCCCGTCCTCGAGCAGATCGGCGTAGAAGGCGTTCAGCTGCGGGGCCCGGAGCATCGAGAGCCGCAGGGCACCGAGGCGGGGGACGATGTAGGCGTTGACGTGGAGCCGGTAGGAGGCGAGCGTCGTGGCCTTGACCGTGGCCCGTTTCGCCGGGAGCCACTCGTCGACCAGGAACTCCCCGACCGAGCGCCGGCCGTGGGCGCTGTCGACATAGGTACCGCTCTCGACCCGGCTCAGGAGATCCCGTGCCGCCCGCTCGGCTTCCTTGCGGGTGTTGAAGCCGGAGTGCCAGCGGCGGACGCGCCGGCCGGTCGACGGGTCCCGGCCGATGTCGATGACCACCGCCCACTTGGAGCCTCGACGGATGACGCTGCCACGCATCCCGACCTCCTATGCCGGCTTCTTCTTGCTCGGGGCCGCCCGGCGGGGCGCGTCGGGCTCGACGGGGCCGTCGTCCTCCTCGAGCCGGTCGAGAATGGACATCACGGTGCTGAGAGCGGCTTTGGCGGTCGGAACGTCGCCGAGTTCGGTCTGGAAGAGGAGCCGGAGGCGGGCGTTGACGAGTCGCTTGGCGCGGTCGCCCTGGTCGGGGACGTTGCGGCCGAGGTCTTCGAACT